>Ga0233422_10000419_pt1 | contig 21549 bp, 19 predicted proteins | sample Watercolumn_Mata_2_FD_182724 | JGI IMG/M metagenome (GOLD analysis project Ga0233422, IMG submission 182724) | Freshwater microbial communities from Lake Matano, South Sulawesi, Indonesia - Watercolumn_Matano_2014_110_MG | ecosystem: Environmental > Aquatic > Freshwater > Lake | place...
GCGGCAAGCGAGTTGACGTAGAATCAAGGTCGAAACATGTCACGCCTCCTCAAACGCCCAACCCCAACCAAGCCCCGGCGCGCGACGGCGCACTTTGGCTTGACCCCGCGCGAGTGGCGGATGGTGCAGCGCGTCCGCCGAAGATTGCGCGCCTTGCTGCCGAATGGTGAGTTGAAAAGTCTGATTCTCTATGGTTCCAAGGCGCGCGGCGATGCCCAGCCGGATTCGGACATTGATCTATTCTTGGTGTACGATAACGTCACGCCTGCACAGGAATCGGCGATCAAGGAGCTGCCGGGAGAATTGCCCGACGATCTGTCGCGCATTCATTTGTTCGATTACCGCGCAGACGCCTTGCGCCGAAACCTCACGACCAATCCACTGATTTATAACGTCGCCCATCAAGGCATTGCGCTGGAGGGAGAACCTGTACCGAAACTCGAAATTGACCGAAGACAAGTTTCAGAAAAACTAATCGCCGCGGCGAAAGAAAACCTGCGCCTTGCGCCAATTAACATCACCGCCGGGGGATATCGCCAGGCAATTTCGATGTCCTATTATGCTGTTCTTTACGCGGCGGATGCGGCTTTGGCGACCAAAGGTTTTGTCGCCAAATCTCATGAGGGAACAAAGTCGCTCTTTGGCTATCATTTCATGAGAAAACGATTGGTGGATTCGAAATTCAGAGGATTGATCGGAAAAGCCAGAGATATACGCATGGATGCGGATTACGAGTGGAGTGCGCAATTCACGCGCCAAGACGCCGAGGATTGGCTCGATCGCGCGAAGGAATTCGTCGAAGCGATTGACGCCGCGATTCCAAAATGGTTGGAAGGGCAGTAAAGCATACGCTCCTGTCATTTCCCACGGCGGTTCTGGTCTTCGTCAGTGCCCCTGCTCAATCGCGCGGCGCGCGAGACGATCCACCAGCGCGGGCGCGATCAGTTTTCCCAGCGCGATCCACCTGCCACGCGTCGTCAGAGTGATCTCGCGCTCGCGGCGCGTGACCCCTCGCAAAATCAGGCGCGCACACTCTGCCGCGCTCGTGAATCTTTCTTCGCGCGCGGGGCTGACCCCCAACGGCTTGCCATCTTTGCCCAGATTGTGCGCGCGAATTCCGGTTGCGAAAGTCGGGGAACGCCAGCGTAACGGTGACGCCGCTCCCCATCAATTCCACGCGCAGCGAGTCGAAAAAGCCGCCGAGCGCGTGCTTGCTCGCCGCATACCCGCTGCGGAAAGGCACGCCGGTTTTGCCTGCCAAACTCGACACGCCGACGAGGCGTCCGCGCGCCTGTTTCAGGTACGGCAGCGCGTAGAACGTGCAGTAAACGCCGCCCAGATAGTTGACGCGGATCAACTGCTCAAAGAACGCGGGGGCTTGGATCTCTTCGAACTTGACCCACATCCCCAACGCGGCGTTGCAGATCAGCGTATCTATCTTGCCATATGCGCGCGCCGTTTGCTCGATCAAATTCCGGCACTGCGCCTGCCCGCCCACATCAGTAGGAATGGCGATGGCGCGCGCGGCGTGTAGGGGAAAAAAGCGAGAAACAGAATGATCCGCTAGATCTGCCACGCCATCGGGCGAACAAACAATTCACTCACGCCCAAGCCATTGTTTACAGCCATGAAGCGAACGGATACAATCACATCATCCGTCGGATTGTATTTGAGCGAACCCGTGAGTTTGGGTTTACTTTCGCCATACTCTCGGTTTGACAGTTCCTTTGCCGGGTTCTATAATGTTCCCAAACCCGAGTAGCCAAATCCCATGGTCAAAGCGAATCAGTCCATCATCCGCGCCAATCGAATTCTGAAAGTGCTGGCAACTGAGCCCGGCGAGTTCAGTTTGCTCGAGATCAGCCGAACGGTGAAATTGCACTCCAGCACCGCGTATCGCTTGCTCGCCACACTTGAGAATGAAGGACTGGTGGAACGCAGCGATGATGGCTCGCGCTATCGGTTGGGACTTCAGATTTTCCGGCTGGGCAGCGCGGTCTTGAATAATATGCGTTTGGAACGCGAGGCATATCCGTTCATGCAAAAACTCGCCGCGTTGTCCGGCGAAACCGTCAACCTGGGCGTGCTCAGCGGGCATAACGTACTTTATCTCCAAAAAATCGAAAGTAAAGAACCGTTGCGCGCCGACTTGGTCGTTGGCGGTTCTGTGCCTAGTTATTGCAGCGCGACCGGCAAAGTCTTGTTGGCATTCCTTCCCGAAGAACAGCTTGACGCTCTCTTCAAAGACACTATGTTGGTCCGGATGGGTCCCAATTGCATAACCTCACTAGAGCAGTTGCGGCGAGAACTCGCACTGATTCGCCAACGTGGATATTCAATTGACGATCAAGAGTTCAGCTCTCAAATTCGCGCGACCGGCGCGCCGATCTGGAGTCACCGCCAACGCGTGATTGCGGCAATCGCCGTCGCCGGTCCGGCGACCCGTCTGACTCCGGCACGTTTGAATGAACTCGTTCTGGCTACCACCCACGCGGCAAATGAGATCTCTGCCCGCATGGGATACAAAATGCCCGCCACTCCTGTTGCTGTCGCCAAAGATCGTCCTGGTGGGAAACGCACCAGAACAAGAACACTCCCCCATTCTTCGCACTAGTCATCGAAAAACACGCGTTCCATTGACAATTGACCTACTATGTGATCTTATTTCACTAAGAGAAAAAGATTGTCACTATGTAACAATCGTTTCGTTGAATTCTTTTGCGGTGGCGCAACTCGCGACACGCTGCAAGGTGGCAATGTGAGCAACGCAGTTGTCTTCATGGCGGACGAACACAATCCATTCTACTCGTCTGTCTATGGTCATCCTTCGCTCGATACTCCCAACCTGCAAAGGCTAGCCCAGTCAGGGAGTACGTACGCCAACGCGTACACTCCTTGCCCTCTTTGCATGCCCAGCCGCTCCGCCTTTCTGACGGGAAAACGCGTGCATGAGATTTCCGTTTTCAGTAATTGCACTGCGCACCTCGATACGAATCATCTGACCCTGGGCAAAGTCTTTGTGGATCAGGGCGTGCACGGCGTGAACATCGGAACGTTGCACGCGTTTGATCGCCCGGAGAACCTGGGTTTTTCTGAGCTACTTTTTCCTCATGCGCCGGCTCCTCCCGGCGATTGCAATCACGGACGGACCCCCTTGATGATCCGCCACAACGCAGCAAACCGTGCGAACTCGTTTGGTCCGCGCGACGACGCGTTTGTACGCGATCGCACATCAATCGAAGCGGCTAGCGCGTGGCTGACCAGGCGCGCTCCACAAATGGATCGTCCTTGGTGTCTCGTCATTAATCTGTCCAAGCCGCATTTTCCGCTCTTCGCCGAACCGGAATATTGGAGGCGCGTCGAAAACCTTATTGATTTGCCTCACTCCGGAATCGAATGTGAATCGGCGCAACATCCGTATGCCCAGGATTTGCGCGCGCATTTTCAGACGGAGCAATTTACCATCGATCAAGTTCGCGGTCTGCGACAGGGGTATTTCGCGTGCGTGAGTTTTGCCGACGAGCAATTAGGCAGGATTATGGATACGCTCGCTGAAACTGGATTGGCGCGCACGACAAATCTTTTCTACACGAGCGATCACGGCGAGATGCTGGGCAAATTCGGAATGTGGTGGAAGTGCCATGGCTACGAAGACGCCGTGCGAATTCCGATGATCGCCGCGGGGCCCGATTTTCCCTCCGCAACGCGAGTGAGTACGCCAGTCGATCTACTCGATCTGCAAGCGACCCTCTTCCGCGTGCTCGGCGCCACGCGCCCGTACGATTGGCGCGGAACGCCGCTCACCGAATTGCCAGCCCACGATCCCGATCGCGTGATTTTTTCCGAGTATCATGGACACGGGACGCGCTCCGGCTTGTTCGTAATTCGCAAAGGCGATTGGAAGTTGATCTACTACATGGCAGGACCGCACCAACTTTTCGATCTGGCGCACGATCCGCAAGAACGCGTCAATCGCTATAAAGCCGAACCGGAAAAGGCAAAAGCACTTGAACGAGAACTGCACCGCATCTGCGATCCGGTCGCGGTAAATCAACGCGCCCACCAACTCGAACGAGAACAACTCGCGTCGCTAGGCCTTTTGAATGGAACGACCGCGCGACCTGATGTTGATAATTGAATAAGGACAACCCTATGGCGAAAACTCCAGCGAAGCTTGTGGTACTGGGACTGGACGCGGCGATTCCTCGTCTGATCAAGGAATTTGTTGCCGAAGGTGTGATGCCAAACACTGCAAAGTTGATGCACCAGGGTACGAGCGCGTCAGTAGTCACGACGTTCCCGCCGCTCACTGCCGCGGCCTGGGCGGCGATCACGACCGGTGCCGGACCTGGGACCGCAGGTATTCCCAGCTTGATGGTGCATCTGCCGGGCGAACCGCTCGATCAATGGCATACCTCGTTCGACAAGCGGATGTTGCTTGCCGAGACGCTGTGGGAAGCGGCGACGCGCGTGGGCAAACGCACCGCGCTGATCAATTGGCCCGTTACGTTTCCGATGGAGTTGAAAGACGGCGTCCAAGTTGCCGCGTCGCTCAATCCACCTTTCCGCTTTTTCTATATGCCGTTGTTCGATCTTGCCAGCAGCGCGCTCTTTGCCACCGAACGTTATGCCTGCAACCAAGTCCCCGGGCGCGCGGTTGTCGTGCAGCCGACGCGGGCTTCTGGATGGATCAACGCGCCGAAATCTCGCAATCCAATCCTGGAAGCGGAGATTCTCGTTCCCCCGACGTATATCACGAGCATTCCGTACCACGTCGCGATTTACGATTCCAGAGGTGAAGGGTACGATCGGGTTCTGATCGCGCCGAATAAGAATGGCGCGGCATCGGTGGCCGATCTCGCATTGGGCGAGATGAGCGATTGGATCGTCCAGTCGTTTGAAACGCCGGAGGGCAAGCGGCGCGGACGCTTTCGCTTTCAACTGATCGGATTGACGGCGGACGCCAGGCGATTCAGTTTGTACGTCAGCGCGATCAACACGGCTGAACCGTACACCATTCCGCCCAGTTTTACTCAAGGACTAGAAGCCGCCGCTGGTCCGTATTTGGAAGTGGACGATCCGTGGTCGTTCTTGGATGGCTGGGTGAATATGGAGATGTATATGACCCAGTTGGAAACGCACGTCGAGTGGTGGGTCAAGGCGACGACGCATACGCTGGCAAACTCGAACTGGGATATGGCCTACAGTTGGGTTGGCGTGATCGATCATTTGCAGCATGTCGTTTGGGGCGGCATAGATCCAAAGTGTGTGAGTTTCAAAGCAGATGAATTCGAAAAATGGATGAGCCCGCTTCGCAAACTGTATCAGATGGTTGATCGCGGCATTGGTCGCATCCTCGAAAAGATCGATCTCGCTGAAACCCTGGTCTTGATCGTTTCCGATCATGGATTCGCGCACATTGACTTTAATCCGTATCTCAAGCGGCTCCTGGCAAACGCGGGCTTGCTGAGTTTTGCGCTCGATCCGCAGACCGGCGAGATGGTGGTGGACTGGTCCAAGACCAAGTGTTTTCCGCTCGAACCCTGCCACGCACATATTTTTGTCAACCTCAAGGGGCGCGATCCGCACGGGATCGTCAAGCCGGAAGATTATGAACGCGTCCAGCAAGAAATCATCGAAGCACTGCTCAATATGCGCGATCCGCGCACGGGCGATTCCATCGTTTCGATGGCGATCCGTAAACAAGAAGCCGGCGTGCTGGGCGTGCAACCCAACCAGGGATTCGATCGCGTGGGCGATGTGTTGTTCGCGTTCAAACCCGGGTACATTGCGAATCCATTCGTGTACCCGGCGACGATCAATTATCCGGACGGGACACGGCGCGTTGTCCCCAATCCCGAAGAATTTGAACCGGCGATCCTGGGTCGCCATTTCACCGGCATTCATCTCACATCGCCAACGCTGGAAGAAATGCATGCGTTTATGCTTTTGGCGGGACCTGGAGTGCGCCACCAAGATCGCAAGCAGCCGGTCAACGTCGTGGACATCGCGCCGACGGTGGCGTACATGCTTGGCACACCGATCCCCAAGGACGCGGAAGGCGATGTGTTGCGCGATGTGCCAGTGGGTTTGTGGGACAAGCGAGGAGAAAAATGAACCTTGGATTGATTGGCGTCGGGACGATGGGCATTCTCGCCGCCGCGTCGGTGATCAAAGCCGGGCATCGGTTGGCGGTGTGCGATGTCAATGCCGAATCCTTAGCGAGAGCCGAACGCCTCGGCGCGATCGCGGCGACAAATCCCGCGCAGGTCGCGGCGCAAGCGGAAATCGTTCTGATGTTGTTGCCGACGCCGCGTCACGTCGAGCAAGTCGTGACCGGCGCCGATGGCTTGCTCTGCCAGGCGCGGCAGAACCACGTGCTTATCGATCTGAGCACAGTCGATCCCGATTCGACGCGGCGGATGGGTGCACGCGCGGCAGAAGTTGGTGTCGCGTATCTCGACGCGCCGATCCTGGGTCGCCCAAGCGCGCACGGTCGCTGGGTGTTGCCGGTCGGCGGTGACGCGGCGGTCGTCGCGCGATGTCGTCCCGTGCTCGAAGTAATCGGGCGCAAGGTCATTCACGTTGGAGCGCTGGGCGCGGGCAATACGCTCAAGTTATTGAACGCGCTGATGTTCTCCGCGATCAACGTGATGACTGCGGAAATGATGGCGATTGCGACCAAAGCCGGGCTTTCGCCGGAACTGCTTTACCAGACACTCGCCGAAAGCGAAGCGGCGACGGTGAGCGGCTTGTTCAAAGAAGTGGGCGGCAAGATCGTCAAGCGCGATTTCACGCCGACCTTTGCGATTGATCTGCTGTGCAAAGATAATGGACTTGCAGTGACGATGGCGAAATCGTGCGGCGCGCCACCGGTGGTGGCAAGTGTCGTGCAAACAATGAATGAATTGGCGCGCGCGCGTGGATTGGGCAACGAGGACACCAGCGCGCTGATCAAAGTGTACGAAGCGCTGCTCGACGGCAAAGCGCAAGAAAATAAACCGTCAATCGGGAGATGAATAGAATGCAACAAATTTCATTGGACTATGGCGATGGGCGAATGGAGGTCCAAGTGCCGGACAGTGCGACGGTTGTTTATGCCGGCAAGACCTTCACCGATCCACCGGAAGTGGATCCATGGGAAGCGACGCGGCAGGCGTTAGAGCATCCACTCGGTTTCCCGCCGCTGCGCCAACTCGCCAAGCCGAGCGACAAGGTGGTGCTCGCGTTTCCGGATCGCGTCAAGGGGGGCGCACATAACAAAGCGCATCGCAAAGTCGCAATCCCACTCGTGCTCAAGACGCTGCACGAAGCCGGAGTCAAAAAAGAGAATATCAGTTTGTTGTGCGCGGTCGGTCTGCACCGGCACAACACGCTCGAAGAACTGTACTTGTATCTCGGCAAAGAAACCGTTGATCAATTTTATCCGGATCGTTTGTTTATGCACGATGGCGCGGATCCGGCGGGAGTGCTAGATTTCGGCGCTGATGCGATGGGCAACGCGGTCACCTGCAACAAGCGCATCGCCGAAGCCGATCTGCCAATCGTGATCGGGCACGTGCAAGGCAATCCGTACGGCGGATACAGCGGCGGCTATAAAATGATCATCACGGGGTTGACTTCGTGGAAATCCATTCGCTGTCATCACACCCCCAGCACGATGCACCGCGACGATTTCATTCCGGTCTCGACGCACTCGTATATGCGAAGTCAATTCGATTCGATTGGCAAAGGAATGGAGAAGGGCATCGGCAAGAAATTCTTCGCGGTGGATGCGGTATTAGGTACGCAAGCCCAGGTGTTGGGAGTTTACGCCGGCGCGCTGGACGCGGTGCAGCAAGCCAGTTGGCCCCTCGCTGACCGGCGCACGAACGTTGAATTGGATGCGAAAGAGCCATTCGATGTGCTCGTTTACGGATTGCCGCGTTCATTTCATTACGGACCTGGGATGGGCACCAACCCGATCTTGATGTTGCAAGCCATCGGCGCGCAACTGACGAGCGGTTACGGCGTTTTCCGGGAAGGGGGCGTCATCATCGCGCCGTCTATCTGTGATGGCTGGTTCAATCCGACTTGGTTTCCTTCGTACGAGCGCGCGTACAATCGTCTGCAAGCGACGGTAAACTTTGGCGATATTTTCCAGTCCGAAGACGAACTGGCGAACGATCCCGAATCGATCTATCAGTATCGTTTCGGATACGCATATCATCCAGGGCACGCGCTCTCAATGATCTCGATGGGCGCGATTGCCCATCAACGCGCGAGCGCGGTCTTTATGCCCGGCGCGCAGAAACCGCTTTACGCGCGCGGGATGGGTTGCATTCCAACCAAGACGTTTGACGAAGCGCTGCAACGTGCCGAGCGATACATCGGCAAGAATCCGCGCATCCTCGTCGTGCCGGAAGCATTCCGAAATGTCGGCGTGCATTTGCATTTGAAACACTAGCCCGATTGCCGAAATCGAATTTTTCAGCGCGACCATTCAAGCGCGCGACTTGAGGAGAGCAACGATGATCGGAGCAACGAATTTCGTAAAGAAACGGCTCTTCCCGTGGCGAGTTCAATTCACGAGTCTTCACCAAGAGTATCTGATCTTTCTGATCCTTGTTCTGCCGAACTTGACGCTGTTCGCCATCTGGACCTACTGGCCCTTTATCCAATCGATCTATCTCAGTTTCACTAACTGGAACCCGCTCAACCCTGTCAAAACATTCGTCGGTCTGGACAACTATATCCGGCTCTTCACCCAGCCGATTTTTTGGCAAGTGTTGTTCAACACGGTTGTCTTCACGGTCGGCGTGCTGACGATTCGATTGACATTGTCGCTGGGGCTTGCCGTCCTGCTGAACCAGAAACTTGCGGCGCTCGGTTTTTGGCGGCTGATCTATTTCTCGCCTCACATCACAACTTCAGCCGCGATGGCGCTGGTGTGGCTCACGATCTACGACCCGGTTCACGGTCCTCTTCAGGCAATCTTTGAAGCCTTCGGCGCGGAATTTCCGAATGTCTTGGACAGTACGCTCCTGGCGTTGCCCGCCTTGATGGTCGTGGATATTTGGCGCGGCTTGGGCTATTCGACGATTGTCTTTTTGGCGGCGATGCAGGGGGTTGACCGCGAAATCAAAGACGCCGCTGAGGTGGATGGCGCGAATGGCTGGCAGATGTTCCGGCACATTACGCTCCCCGCCATTTCGCCTGTCACCTATTTTCTGATTGTTACCGGGCTGATCGGATTGTTCAGGACATTCAACCTGGTGCAAATCATGACCGGCGGTCGTCCTCTGAACGCGACGAATTTGTACGTCTTCTACCTCTATCGCGAAGCGTTCCATTTTCAGAAATTCGGCTATGCCTCTGCCGTTGCCGTCGTGATGGTGATCTTGATTATGGCATTTACTTATCTGCAAACGCGCGCGGCAGAAAAATGGGTCCATTATTGATCGCGCGAGGACAAAAATGAACCGAGCACACCAGTTGCCAAGAATAACCATCCACAAGTTGCTTCGCCAAGCCGGGATCTATACGCTCGTGATCATCGGCGCGCTGTTCATCGGCTTTCCTTTTTTTCAAATGATTATGACTTCGTTCAAAGACATTGGCGAAGTCTACCGCAGCCCGATGGTGATCTTCCCAAGTGAATGGCGTTGGCAAAATTACGTGGATGCCTTTACGCTCGTGCCGATGGGGCGGTTTGCGATCAACAGCGTCATTTATACGGTCACCATCACCGTTGGGGAATTGCTGATGGGCATTACGGCCGGTTATGCGTTTGCCCGGCTGCGGTTTCCGTTTCGGGAAAAATTGTTTTTCATCATCCTGATCACTTTTATGATCCCCGGACAGATCACGCTGATCCCGCGCTTTATCATGCTCGCCGATCTCAAGTGGATGGATACGTACCAAGGTTTGATCATTCCGCAGATTTCCAGCGCGTTCGGTTTGTTTTTGCTGCGGCAAAACTTCAAGAGTCTCCCGCAAGAAATTTTCGACGCCGCGACGATTGACGGGGCAGGGCACTTGCGAAAAATGTTCAGCGTGGCTCTGCCAATGTCCAAGCCGATTCTGTGGACGGTGACGTTGCTGGCGGCGATCAGTCACTGGAACGATTACCAGTGGCCCCTCATCGTCACGAACACTCCGGAAATGCGAACGCTTCCGCTAGGGATCCAACTCTTGCGCAGCGTCATGGATTTGGTGCACTGGAATCTGGTGATGGCGGGCGCGACCATCGTCGTCATTCCCATCTTGATCCTGTTCATTCTCGCGCAGAAACAATTCATCGAAGGGGCAATCAGCGGCGCACTCAAGGGGTGATGCTGCCGATCGAAAGGAGGGATAATCGAAAATACAAAAGCAGTTGAGTCGCATTCGAAAACGAACTAAATCGAAAGGAGGAACAATGTCTGCTCAGGACAAACGCAAGTACACTTGTACTCGCCGCGAGTTTCTTAAAGGCGCCGCGGTCACAACAGCCGGCGTGGTTCTCACTGCGTGCGGCGTCAGCCCCACGGCGACGCCTGTCCCGCCCGCTGCGGCGACAAAAGCCGTGGCGGCTCCCACGGTCGCCGCGGCGGCGGCTGGCAAGATCGAATTGGTCTGGTGGCGCTCGCTCGAAGGCGCGGTCGCGACTGCGTTGGAAACAATGGCAACGGAGTACACCGCGAAGAACCCCAACGTCACCATCAAGGTCATCTATCAGGGGAGCTACGCAGCGCTGCGCGATAAACTCTTGGCGGCGGCGGCAGCCAAGCAACTGCCAGATGTCTTGCTGATGGGCAATGCCTATTGGGTGCCCTTTGCACGCAACAACATCCTGGAAGTGTTGGACGACTACATCAAGGGACCCAATGGAGTTGATCTGAAAGATTACTTTCCGTTCGTCAACCGCGGAGCGATTGACGGTAAATACTATCAACTCCCCATCCCAGTGAGTGCGCCTCTCTTCTACTACAACGTGGATATGGTCCAAAAGGCGGGGATCCCACTTCCAACTGAAAAGTGGACTTGGGACGAACATTACGATACCATTCTGCCTGCCGTGACAGTCAAAGAAGGCGGCAAAGTCAAAGTCTACGGACATGCCTATCGGACCAATACCTGGAACCAACAACAGGATATCTGGGCATACGGCAGTCAGATGAGCGACGACAAATACAATCTCTACTTGGACTCGCCGCAGATGATCAATCAATGGAAGCGTTGGCAAAAAGCCAGCGCGGCGGGCCAAAATCACATTCCAACTCAAGCCGAGGGTGGAACTCTGCAAATGCTCTCCAACCTGACCGTCGCGACCTGCTGGGCATCCACCGGCTCACTCGAGCGATTTGAGGATATGGTTAAGGGCAAGTTCAAATGGAGTGTCCTTGCCGCGCCGTACGGACCCAAGGGACGATTTGCGGCGGAAGGCGGCGGTGGCATTCACATCGTCGCCGGGTTGCCCAAAGACAAAAAAGATGCCGCGTGGGGCTTTGTCAAGTACACCCAGGAACCGGAGCAAGCGGCTTTCTTCGCCAAGTCAACAGGCTATCTCGCGTTCACTAACAAATCCCAGGCGTTGATGGGCGATTTCCTGAAAAAGAATCCGCTGTTCCAACTCGCCTACGATGCTCTCGCGACAGGGGGACGCAAGTCAGAGCCGTTTGCCGATTGCGCCCGCGCGCAAACGCTGATCTGGGACACTTTGGATCGCCTCGCCGTCTCTACGGACGACGTCGAAAAGACGTTGAAGCAGTTGCAGAAAGAAGCCACGGCGATTATGATCGAAGAGGGATACCAGAAAAAATAGCGGGGTTTCGACCGACAGCCTTCACAACACGTGATTCCGCTTGGGCGCATCTGCTGCGAACCGGCATGTGCGCCCTTTTCGCGTGTTGACGTGAAAACCTGCACGAGAGAGTTCGTAGGATGCCAGAATTACCAGTGCGTGTGCCTACCGATTTCAGAATCATCGCGCATCGCGGCGCGTCGGGTTACGCTCCCGAAAATACACTCGCGGCTTTTCTCTTGGCGGAACGAATGGGTGTAACCGAAATCGAACTCGATATCCAGTTTTCGCGGGATCGGCAACTCGTCATCGTTCACGACGAAACTCTGGAGCGCTATGGCTATCCCGGGCTCGCGGTGGCTGCGCTGGATTTCGCGGAACTCGCCGCCCTCGATCTGGGCAGTTGGTTCTCGCCGTTTCTCTATCGCGGCGAACATCTCTTGACATTATCTACTTTGTTCCAGGTGTTTCGCGATCGGATGATCTATCACGTCGAACTCAAGACACCATCGCCGGATTTGCCCGGCGCAGTACTCGAATGTGTGAACACGAACGGCTTGCGCGCGCGCACGATCATCACCTCGTTTCATTTCGATCTACTCACGCGCGTAAAAACCTTGAGCCCGGATCAGCGCGTTGGTTGGCTACTCCGCGCGAATCAGTTCACGCGCGAGAACATTGCGCGAGCAGTGGACGCGGGGTTCTTCCAAATCTGTCCGATGGCGGCAGAAACTAACCGCGAGATGGTCGCGCTGGCGCGCGCACTCCAAGTCCGCGCGCACAGCGTGAAAGGGCGAGCGGAAATGCTGCAGGCGATTCAATCCGGTTGCGATGGGATAACGACCAACTGGCCCGATTGGCTAGTCCACGAAACAGAACGACGAGACGATTGCGGGAAAGGAAAATAAAAAATGCGAGAGCCGCAGAATGAAAAGAAAGTGGATGATTCCTGGGAGGAAAAATACGCGATCAGTACCAGCGTCTTTCGGAACATCAGTCTTCCCGAGGCGCTGAGAAAGATTGCCGCTGGTGGATTCAAGTGGATCGAGGTGTGTGGTAGTGAATTTCATCTCGATCCGCGCAGCAAGCCGGATGTCGCCGCGGCAGCGAACGCGATTCGGCAAACGGGTCTGCGCGTTCATGCGTTGCACACGCCCTTCACCGGACTGAAACTGGGGCACCCCGACCGCTCATTAAAAGCGGAATGGCTGCGCGTAATCGGCGCGAGTCTAGAAATCGGCGCGGAGATCGGCGCGCCGCTGGCGATCATCCACGTCACCGGCGATCCATCCGGTTTGACCGACGAAATGTACGCGAGCAGTCGCCAAATCGCGATAGAATACATCCGCGAACTACAAGTGTGTGCGCGCACGCTGGGCATCCGGCTGGCATTGGAAAATATGACCAAGCGTCCCACATTGCGGCGGCGTTTCGGAATGACGCTGCAAGAATTGTGCCGCGATTTTCCAGATCCGGCTATCGGCTTTTGTCTCGACACCGGACACGGCGCGGCTTGCCGATTGGATCTCGCGGTGGAGATTCGTACCGCCGGAAATCGTCTGATTACGACGCACGTGAACAGCAACGACGGAGAAGACGACTTGCATTGGCTTCCCACGCGCGGCATTCTCGATTGGCGCGCGACGCGCGACGCGCTGGAGCGGAACGGCTACGCGGGACGCTATTTGTTGGAGTTGAAAGGGCACGACGATCCCGATGGAATCTTCGCGCAAGCGGTTGCATTTGTCAAAACGGATCACGCCAACACATAGATTCCAGGATTGGATGAACAACGAATGGCAAACGCAGAGACGCGCGTCCAAGTGCACGCGCAAATCCACGAATTTGTCGCCGCGCAATTGAAGATTCCGGGAAAGATTTTCTATACGCGCCCCGAGATCATGGTGCCCGCAATGCTAGAGATCCAAACGCAATACGGATTGGATGTTCCTTCGATCACCTACGACGCGTACAATATCGAAGCGGAGGCGCTGGGACAGCGGCTCATCTTTACCGACGCGAATATGGCAGATGTCGATCGGAGCGCGCCGTTGATTCGCGAGCGCGCAGACTTGGCCAAGATCAAGGCACCCGATTTCGATTCCGCCGGGCGATTCGCGCGCATCATCGAAATCCACACGCTCTACAAGAAACTCACCGGCCGCGAACCAACGTTGAGATTCTGCGCCCCGTTCAGTCTAGTCGCCAACCTGCGCGGAATCGAACAATGTCTACTCGACATCCAAGGCAATCCGGATTTCGCCCGAGAACTTTTCCGCCAGGTGACCGAGCAAGTTCTCGCGCCGTGGATTCTCTATCAAAAGAGATATTTTCCAGATGCCGCCCGAATCTCCGGCGCGGATGCTACCGCTTCAATCCCAATCGTAAATCTGCGCATCTTGCGAGATTGGGCAGCTCCACATATTCTTCGCTTGCGCGAGATGTGCGGACCTCAAGTATCAGTCGTCAACTGGGTCGGCGAAAAGTACCTCCAGCAACCGGAGGACATGCTCAACCTCAAATTGAAGATCAGCCATGGCTTAATTCAAGGGCAAGACCCCGATGTTGAAGCCCTTGGCGCAGAACTATACAAGGATTACGCTAATCGCAAGAACGCTGCGCTCTCACTTGGCGTCGGGGCGGCTTTTCTGGCAAACAGCACGCCGGACGAAATCGCTCGGCGTGTGCAATACTATTGTCAAGTCGGACGGCAGGCGGGACGCTTTTCTTTGTACTTGTGCAACGTGGGTCGGACGACAGCGCCGGAGAATTTGCGCGCGGCAATCGACGCGGCACATGCATCTTGAGTGGAAGTTGGTCGCAGTCAGCTGCAGCGATTGCAGCCGCGCGCGCAATTTATCCCGCGCGAAGGCGTGCTTGAAGAAATCGCGCGTCTCGACTTTGACTTTGCGCTTGGCAAGAAACTCTTGCGTGTTCCGGCACGTCGGTTAGTCGGCGCGCCAGTATATTCGAACCTTCGTCCGCATCTATCCCTCCACGGTTTTGCTGTCTCACCGCTTCTTCCATCGCTTGATCTGCTCAATATGCTCCGGATTGTGCTGGTACGAATTTACCGCGATCAGTTTTTCGAGCGTGTCCCCTTTGCCCCACGGCGCAGGCAGTTGCTTCGCCAGGTCTGTATCGCTCAACGTTTCGACGGCTGCGATCAGGTCGCGGTGCGCGGCGTCCAATTCGGCGCGCACACGCCCGAGCGACCAGTCACGGCGGATGGTCGTCTCGCGTTTGTTGTGCGCGTCGATCGCGGCGTCGTTATCCATTCCCAGCGTCTTGGGTAGCCCATCCTGCTTGTACTCGGCAATGAATTTGATCGCGACTTGCTCCCACATCGCGATATGCCCGAGCAAATCCTTGATCGTCCACCACTCGACCAGCGGACGTGTGGCGATCACTTGCTCGGGAATTCCTTCCAGTGCCGCCAGAAGTTGCGCCTGTTGTTCCTTGATTGCTTTCAGGATTTCGGTGCATGTCATTCTTATTTGGCTCCGCCACTTGCAAAGACAAGGTGACGCGGCGATGATGCGCGCGTCACCTCACCCAACATTTTCGTATGGTCACTGCGGGGCGCGTTCGATGCGACGAAGCCATCTACACCTGCAACCTACTGCTTCGCGCACACCGCGCGCAATGGCAAAACGAATCTATTCCCCGCGCTTTGTGAAATGACCGTCGAACAAGAGCAAGGTGGCTGGCTGATTGCCTGCTTGCTTGAAGCGTTCGACCATCAACGTCGCGTTCTTTTCTTCCTCGACCTGCTCGTCAATGAACCATTTGAGCAGCGACTGCGTGGCGTAATCATTCTCTTTGACGGCTTGCTCGTACAGTCTGTAGATCAAGCCGGTCACTTTTTTCTCGTGCTCCAACACCGCCTCCCACACGGCAAGCGGGGAAGCGAAATCGGCAGACGGTTGCTCGATCGCTTTGAGGGTGACGCGTCCGTCGCGATCGTTCACATAGTCGAAGAATTTCAGAGCATGGGCGCGTTCTTCGTCGTACTGCGCGCGCATCCATTTCGCCGAGCCGGGCAGATTGACGGATTCAAAGTACGCCGCCATCGAAAGGTACAGGTACGCCGAGTAGTATTCCTTATTAATCTGCTCGTTGAGCGCGTCCTGCATTGTTTTGGAAAGCATAGTGAAACCTCCTATGGGTTTATGGTAGATTGGCGCAGAGAGGGGTTTGCTCTGCGAGAGGGAATTATACCACAAATCTGTGAACCTGTGTTGATGGCAACTGGGCAGTTTTAGCGGAATCACCCACCGGTGAAATTGCAGGCGGGTGATTCGATTCAACTCAATTTGCCACTGTGACGCGCACCTGGCACGGTGCGCTCGCGCTGCCGGCGGTGTCTACGACGGTCAGTTGCAGCCAGTAGACGCCGTTCGGCACAGTCTTGGTCGACCAGATGCTCAGCCCCCCGTCGTTGACTGGCTGATCGGAGCGAAATAACTGGGTATACGCAGACGCGGCGTCCGCGCGGTATTCCAATTTCCAGTACGCGAGATTCGGACGCGCTGCGCTGCCGCGAAGGTCAACGGTGCCGGCGACCGCGCTGTCCATCAGCGGCGTTTTGATGACACCGGCGAGATTCGCGCATTGTCCTGTGCTCACAGGCGTCGCTGGGCTGACGGACAAAGTAGGCACCACGGTCGGCGCGGCAAGAGTTGGCGGCGGCGATCGTGAGGGGAGTGGGGTCGCCGTGGCCGTGGGAGAACGCGTGGGCAGCACGCGCGTCGACGATGGGACCGCCGTGGGCTCGCCCACCTCCACGCTGAACGCGATCCGTTTCGTCTTGATGTACCATTGCGTAACGCTGCGGAACCGATCGCTCGGCGTCAGCATGGGCGCGAGTTGCACGTTGCGGACGCGCGCGTCGACGCCATAGGTATAGACGGGATAATAGAGCAGCAACGCCGGCACGCGCTCGATGAACAATTCCTGGAATTTGCGATACAGTTCGGCGCGCTTGGCTTGATCGTTCGTCTTGCGCGCCATCTCGAGCGCCTCGCTAATGCCGCGATCGTTCAAGCCGCCGTAATTATGCCCCTGCGCGGCGCCGCCGGGGATTTGCGTTTGATGCCAGTTCTCGTACTGATCGGGATCGCTGGACAGAGTGCGCCATTCATACAGCACCGCGTCGAATTGGCGCGGGCGCAGGACATTTTGCACGAGCAGCGAAGCGGGCACCACCTGGACAGCCGACTTGACCCCGATCGCCTGCCAACTCTTGACGATCTCGTTGGCGAGCGCCACGCGCGCCGGATCGTCCGGCGTGATCAGGTTGAACGCCAGATCGACGCGATCTTTCTCGCGCGTGCCGTCGTTGTTTGCATCGCGCCAGCCCGCGCCGTCGAGCAGCGCTTTCGCCTTTTCGGCGTCGAAGGGATAGACCGGCACGGCAGAATCGTACGCCCACGTCCCCGGCGCGATCGGGCTGGCGGCGAGCAATCCTTGTCCCTGCAGCAAATCGTTGATGAAGCGCTGGCGGTCGAGCGCGTACAGCAGCGCCTGGCGCACCCCCTTGTCTTGAAAAGCGGGCTTGCTCAAGTTGAGATAAATCAGCGAATAGCCCGCGATGCGCGCGTACGACAGCGTGAGACGGGGCAGCGCGCGGGCTTTGGGCAAATACGCCGGGAGGACGCGCGCGATCCCTTCGACCTCATCGCGCGCGTACGCGGCAAAGACCGATTCGTAATCGGGGTAGAATCTGAGTTGGAGGCGGTTCAGGTACGCGCGCGCGTCGTACCAACGTGGATTCGCGTCGAGCGTGATTTGCGCCGCCGTCACCTCTGCGATCTGAAATGGTCCCGTGCCGACCGGGCGGCGGTTGAACGGATTTTGAAACAATTCGGCGGCGGGAACGTCTTTGAGCAGGTGCGCAGGCAACATCCCGATCGTCGTATAGTCGAGGAAAGGCGCGTACGGCTGCGTCAGTTGAAACCGAATGGTCAGATCGTCCAGGCGCGTGACCGCGACGGTGCGCCAGAACGCTCCGAGGTCGGGCGGACCCTTGTACGCTGGATCTTGCAATGCGTGGATTGTGTACAGCACATCGTCGGCGGAGAAGAGCACGCCGTCGTGCCACACCACATCCGCGCGCAGGGTAAACGTGTAGACGAGTCCATCCGGCGAAATCGTCCAACGCGTTGCAAGGTCCGGCTTGAGCGCGCTGTTCTCGTCGGCGCGCGTCAAGCCGGTAAAGACGAGCGCCGCAATGTCGCGGTCTACTTCGTTGTACTGGCTGAGGATTGGATTGATGGTGTTCGGACGCCCGGCGACCCCTTCGATATACGTGCCGCCGACATCCGGGCGTTCGACCGAATGGGTGCCGAGCGCGAGGTACGCCAAAATGGCACTGAGAAAAGCGACACCCACGACGGCGATCAGCAACTGCCAGCGGATGTGCCTCACGACCTTGCCTCGCTCATGGCAGAACCTGCCCGCGCGCTACAACCGGACGAAGAAAGCGCTGAGGAACGACATAAGGAGAAAAACGGCTGCCAGCACGATGGTGACGTTAAAGAGAGTGCGCTCCAAGCCACGCCGCGTGCGCGCCACGCCGACACCGCCGCCAAACATCCCGCCGCCGCCTTCGCCTTTGACCTGAAGCAAGATGATCGTCATCAAAGTAACTGAGATGATGATTTGAATGATGTTGAGGTAGGGTCCCACGAAACATGTCCTTTGTTCTAGGAATTGGGGGTTGGAGGTGAGAAGTTGGAAACTGGAGATTCAAGATACGATCCAGGAAACTCCAACCTCCAATTTCCAACCTCCAACTTGCCCCCCATTATAACACCAGAAAAGGCATTCGGCAAATTGGAGTGCCGAAAGTCTTTGACACGCCGATTGGATTGTGGTATGTTCTCGATTGGAGATCTGGTCAGGATGACGGAGGATGAGGCAAACAATGATTGAGCGCTACGGATTTCTATTTCGCTCGACCAAGGGACTCCTGCTCACTGCGATCACGTTGATCGCAGTGACGACGGCGGTCTGGGGAATGCTGTCCGGACCGATGGCGGACCTGGGGATTCGCGACGTTGTCGTGCGTTTGACCGGAATGATCCTCAAGCCCGCGGAGCGCGAGGCGCGCATCGTCATGCTGTATCATGCGATTGCGATGGCTATCGTCGCAATCGAGACGTACATCATCACCGCTATGCTGAAGATGAAAGAGTCTCAGCGCGCAAATATCCGCGCCGTCATCACCGTCGGCTACCTCGCGGCGATGATCGGCGGGCTGGGCTTTGGCTACTTTGGTCACAGTTGGATTCTGCATGGCGTTTTCATCGCCGGTCAATCGTTGATGTTCTTCGCGGGAATTCTGCTTGCCGCCGCGCTGAACCCCTGGCGCAGGGCATATCGCGCCGCGTGCGGCGAGTACGCGTCGTGGCGCGGGATTGATCTGGAGCGCGCCGCGTTCTTCACGCTGGCAGTCGCGACGCTTGGCTCGGCGCTCTTCGGCGCGATTCCGGGCGCGCACTTTGGCAACGGCTTTGAGGTCTTTCTCGCGGAGGATGTCGTGCGCCAAGTCCACAAGGACCCGCTGCAACTGGCGGTGATCGGGCATTTGCACATCATGCTCACGCTGATCGCGGTCGCGCTCGCCCTCATCGTCGGGCGCTGGTTGGATTTCAAGGGGAAACTGCACCGGATCGCGATGCCGCTGATGATCGCGGGCACGATCGTCATCACGCTCGGCGTGTGGCTCGTCGTACCCTTCGAGGAAACCGCCCATTCCATCATCTATGTTGGCTCGGTGCTGATTCTGCTCGCCGCGCTCTTCCTTGTGATCTTTGGCTTTGACAAGTTGGTTCGCGAAAACCTCGCGGCGCGCAAGATTGCGAAAGGGGGTCTCGCGCAGAAAATCGGTGCGCTGATTGACGATCCATTGAAATTCGGCGCGCTGTGGCAGATGGTGTACATGAATTTCGTCGTCACCGCAGTCGGCTTGTTTATGGCGATCCGGTTGGACAAGGTGATTCGCGTGTGGCTCCAACGCGAAGAGCGCGTCACGCTGACTGGTCACTGGCACATTCTCGCGTCCATCATCGCGACGATCATCCTGCTCTACTACGGCGACTTGATCGGGCTGCAGGGGCGTGCGCGAAAACTGTTCGGCTGGCTCATCATCATCCCTTCCAATATCGCGTTCGGCGCGGCGGCACTTTTTTCGACCAAGCGCTTGTATGTCGCGGAATCGTCGCAGCAACCGCTCGTGGACGCGATCATGCTGACGATGGATGCAATGCTGGCGACGATGCTCCTCACGCTTGCGGCGTTGCTGGTGTGGCGCTTGGTTGATCTATTCACCCGCAACGGCAAGTGGACGCAAGAGGCGCGCGAGGAGGTGGGGGAATGACGCAACCGTTAGAAACTGCATCAACCGCTACGCCAGGCCTGCGCTCGCAGATCCAACGAGCCGGCGCCGGTCGGCGTTGTGCTTTCGCTGCCGCGATTTCAATCGCCTGGTTCCTCATCGCCTGCGCACCCGCGCCAACGTCAGCACCCCCCAAATTCGACATGGGAGTTGATCCAGAATCTTGGGCAACAATCCCGGCGGGCGAATTTCTGTTCGGTCAGCACGACGAACGCGTCAAGATTGATTACGCGTACGACATGATGGTGACTGACGTGACGAACGCACAGTACGCGCTCTATCTCAACAAGGCGACTGCCGATGGCAGAATTAGAATCGCCAACGCCCAGGTCGTCGGCGCGTACCCGGGCGACAAGTTCACCGGGCGGCGGCACGAAAAGCCCATCGCGGCGGGCGAGTACTTGCACGTCCCCCTCAGCGCCCCCGATTCGCGCCTGATGTACGACGGCGCGCAGTTTCGGTTCAGCGTCAAACCGGGGTACGACAATCATCCCGTCGCCGCGGTCACCTGGTTCGGCGCGAAAGCGTACTGCGACCATTTCGGCTGGAGACTGCCAACGGAAGTCGAATGGGAAAAAGCGGCGCGCGGTGTGGATGGGCGCGCGTATCCATGGGGGAATGAGATCGCGAAGAATCACGCGAATTCGTACAACAGCCACGACCCATTTGAAAAGGGCGTCGGCGCGCAGGGTGACACGACGCCGGTCGGCTTCTACAATGGCAGGACGTACGCCGGCTACCAGACGCTCGACGCAACAAGCCCGTTCGGCTTGTACGATATGGCGGGAAACGTCTGGCAGTGGACGGGTGACGTGCACGCAGGGATGCACTATCGGTTCATGCGCGGCGGCAGCAAAGCGAACTACGAATACGATTTGCGTGCCTGGTCGCGCAACAGCGCGGAGCCGGACTACTATGGGCCGAATGTGGGGTTTCGGTGTATGCGGAGCAAGTGACAGGGGACGGATGGCATGGGATGTTTCACGTTCCACGCCGCCTGTTCGCTGGCGCTCGTCACTTGGCACGTGGGTGTGGGTCACGTTTTTGGGTGATATGCGATTGGGTAGGGGCAGACCTGTGTGTCTGCCCAACAGGGCGCACCTGTGTGTCTGCCCAACAGGGCGCACCTGTGTGTCTGCCCAACAGGGCGCACCTGTGTGTCCGCCCAACAGGGCGCACCTGTGTGTCTGCCCAACAGGGCGCACCTGTGTGTCTGCCCAACAGGGCGCACCTGTGTGTCTGCCCAACAGGGCGCACCTGTGTGTCCGCCCAACAGGGCGCACCTGTGTGTCTGCCCAACAGGGCGCACCTGTGTGTCCGCCCAACAGGGCGCACCTGTGTGTCCGCCCAACAGGGCGCACCTGTGTGTCTGCCCAACAGGGCG
>Ga0233422_10000422_pt1 | contig 21487 bp, 21 predicted proteins | sample Watercolumn_Mata_2_FD_182724 | JGI IMG/M metagenome (GOLD analysis project Ga0233422, IMG submission 182724) | Freshwater microbial communities from Lake Matano, South Sulawesi, Indonesia - Watercolumn_Matano_2014_110_MG | ecosystem: Environmental > Aquatic > Freshwater > Lake | place...
AGATATAAGACTTCGGTGTGCGGGCCGCGCCTAACAAACGGCAACACGGCACCCGCCAGAAGGTGAATCACGGCGGGCAAGCTCGCACGCCTGGTGGGCGCAAGTAGTTCAGGGATTGGCTAGATTGATAGTGCTCGCCCAACGGTTTGTTATGTCGTTTGGCAGGCGATGGTTGAGCGAAGACAAGTCTTGGTTCACCAAAAACCGCTGCGTGTTGCGGCGGGACGCATAAGGCGCTCGCTATGTGAGGCGCTGCGCGCCATATAATCTCCGAAGGTGCGATTGAATCATAGGTGAAGAGCACTTGAACTGACTACACCAAGTCCCCATATTCCACAAGCATATAGGTGACGGAATGCCAATCCCTATCGAGCCATTGATCATACTTGTACCGCTCGCGTATTTAACTGTCGCAGTCTACGTACTTGTTCTCGTCACTCGACTGGTCAAAGCTGTCGAGCGTATTGCAGACAAACTCGGCTCCACCAGTCAGTAGAATTGCCCGGCCAATACGGACAGATCAGGCTCTGCGGCATCTGGCATGCTGCAAACGGGCACTCCGCTACGGCATTCTGCCCTTGGCGCTGGCGAGATCAATCTGAGCAAACAAAGGAACCAATATGAAAGCACCTGAAGATCGTGACAAAGCGCTCTCCCGATTTCGCGAGGGTCCAACGCTGCTCGAGCAAACTGTAGTCGGACTGCAGGACGCTGATTTGGATGCAAAACCTTCCGCCGGCGGCTGGTCGATTCGAGAGCTAGTGCATCACATCGCTGATGGCGACGATATCTGGAAGATTGGCATCAAGATGGCCATCGGAAACGACCAGGCTGAATTTGTGCTGGGGTGGTACTGGACGCTGCCTCAGGTGACCTGGGGCGACCGCTGGGCATACAGCCGCCGTTCAATAGCGACTTCATTGTCGCTTCTCAAAGCAAGTCGCGACCATGTTCTTCAACTTATGGAACACGTGCCAGAGGCGTGGAATCGTGCTGTGACTGTGCGTACGTCAAAAGGAGAAATCGAGCAGGTACCCGTTGGATTTGTGATCCAGATGCAGGGCGATCATATTTTTCATCATCTCGAGCGAATACGTGCCATCCTGCGAGAAAGGACCATCACCTAGAAGTCACACGAAAGCCGTAACGGCGACGGTTCTGTTCTGACGAACAATAAACATGATGTCCTACCGGTACGGAGAGCTGATACATTACAGGACCAAACAATGAGCGCTTTAGAGATTGCAGCATCTCTCAATGCTTCGCTCCCACGTCTGAAAGCAGGGTCCCTGAGGTTCTGGGGTCAATGGTTCGGTCGCCCCTTTGACAACGCACACCGGATAACACGTTGTCGAAGCGATGGCGATGCGCTAATCCTTGAATTCAACGAAGGAGAGACCCTGATTGTCCGACAACCAGAGGGACTCGAGATTCAGGCCGACACCTTCTCCATCGCAGCTGCGACTCGAGTGCGTTGGGAGTGGTTCTACTATGGTCGGCCGAAGACAAAAGAGAACCGCTACTACGAGGAATATCTCCATAGAGGATCGCACATTGACGCAGCGACAAATGCAGATTGGTACACACCGAAACTCGAGCCTACACACACAGAGAAGGCGGTCGAGATGCTCTAGCCTTCCTATTCCAAACCTTGGTCCGACGTGCATCGCAAAGCAACCTCGTTCTTTCGTGAGCACCGGAGACTACGCTCTTTTGAGCCCGCAAAGTGCTACCTCATAGGAGTCGATTCTTGATTAAACGTGATCATGCATAGTCCCCTCAGACTCTTCGCAAACGCAGCGAGCCAGTGTCCCCCCAATTCCACCGCGCTCGCCAGACCGGGCTGCACCAGCGTCCGTATGGTTGGGACGCGAAACCAGAAGACGCTCGAACATCTCGAGACGACCTCTCCCAACCTTTCCGGGTCTGCTGCAGACATGGAGCAATGCCCAACGATGGATTTCAATCTCGATCTTCGTACATTTGATCCCCTGGATGTTGTGGTACGTGCTGTTGTGGCGCGATGACAGATTTAAGCCCGAGGCCGCTTTGACTTTCTCCGACAGCTCTCAGATGATCGTTATCCTCCCCCTCTCGCTTGCCTTGACATGCTTGTCGACATTCATCCTCTCAAGGTACCGACGATCTGAGAAAGTGCACTCCTCAACTGTCAGCGAGAAGTGACGGGATTTGTTTCGGCACTAGCAATCAGACAATGAACTCTACATTATGACTCCTACCCAAATCGTCTCATCTTGGATCGATAGATTCAATGCTGCAGACATCACAGGGTTGATGGATCTCTATGCAGATGACGCAGTCAACCATCAGGTCGTTGCAGAGCCACTACGAGGGAAAGCTGCGATCAGAACACTCTTCGAAACAGACTTTGCGCGGGCAAAGATGGAGTGCATTCCTGTCGCCATCCATGAAGCTGGTGAATGGGCGATTCTGGAGTGGCGTGACCCGCTCGGATTGCAGGGATGCGGCTTCTTCCACGTCCAGAACGAAAAGATCGTGTTGCAGCGGGGATATTTCGATCAGCTGACGTTTTTCAGAATTCAAGGATTGCCGTTGCCGGAGCGGTATCTTTCACCGTGAGGCATCCGGGAGTGTTGTGGCAGGATGTCGTTGGCAAAACACTGAATCTTGGACAGACCAGACGGAAGGCGCGGCGACGAACTCGTCAAACAGGCATGTGATTCGACGCAGGGCTTCAGCCTGGTGCTTGCAGGGCTCAAGGCTCTTCTGGAGCACAACATCAGGCTTAACCTCGTGCCTGACCGCTACCCAATAGGAATCGAACATCCCTGACTGGAATTAGCGCTATGAACCAATTCGTATCTCTGGAACACTGGGGCGGCAATCCGTACGTTTCGAGCCGCACCACGGAGAAGTTTATCAGCACAACGCGCGATATTGTCGACCTCATCGCCTGGTGTGGTGAGAATGGAACATCACTCTGTTTGATGTGGGATACCAATCTGCCGCCGGAGTTCTACGATCTCAAATCCGGCATTGCGGGGGAGATGCTACAGAAGGTTTCGAATTACCACATGCGGCTGGCGATCGTTGGATCATTCGCGTTGGCCACCAGTGCACGATTCCGCGAGTTCATGGCAGAGTCCAACAAAGGCTCTCAGGTATATTTCGCGGCAGACAACGATGAAGCTCTCGCCTGGTTGATGAAGTAGCTTTACCCCTAGAAACACCGCCGGGCGATGATCGCATCGCCCGGCAGAGTTGCTCAGACCTTTGGTCCCGCCTTTGTCACTTCCGGTGGGCACCCCGCCTCAAACTTCTTGAAGTTCTCGATGAAACGTGAGGCGAGCTGTTTGTACTTCTGCAGATAGACCTCCTTGTTGGGCCACGAGCCGGAGGGATCGAGAACACCCGCCGGAACACCTTCGCAGTTCTTCGGAACGCTGAAGCCGAAGACGGGGTCCGTGACATACTCTGACTTCAGGAGTTCACCGGTGAGGGCTGCTTCAAGGAGACGGCGCGTGTAACCGATACTGATTCGCTTTCCAACTCCGTACGCTCCACCGATCCATCCCGTATTCACCAGCCAGCAGTTCGCACCATATTTCAGGATCTTGCGCTTCAGCAGGTCCGCATAGAACGACGGGTGGTGCACCATGAATGGCGCACCGAAGCACGTACTGAACGTCATTTCAGGCTCTTTTCCGAGCCCAACTTCAGTGCCCGCAATCTTGGAGGTGTAGCCTGAGATGAACTGGTACATTGTCTGCTCAGGCGTCAGTTTCGCAATCGGGGGCATCACACCTGAGGCATCGCATGTCAGCAGGATGATGTTCTTCGGATGTCCTGCCATTTTCTCCCGAACGGCATTCCCAATGTATTCGAGGGGATAGGAAGCACGGGTATTCTCCGTGATCCCCTCATCATCGAGGTCGATCAACCGCGTCACCGGATCATACACCACGTTTTCCAGAATCGTCCCGAACATCCTCGTTGTAGCATAGATCTCCGGCTCCGCCGATGGCGACAGCCGGATGACTTTCGCGTAACAACCTCCCTCGATGTTGAACACCCCCTCGTCGCTCCAACCATGCTCATCATCTCCGATCAGACCGCGTTTCGGATCGGCAGAGAGCGTCGTTTTTCCGGTTCCCGAGAGGCCGAAGAAGATGGCAGCGTCTCCGCCCTTGCCCACGTTGGCAGAGGCATGCATAGACATCACGCCGTCAAGCGGGAGGACGTAGTTCAGGATCGTGAAAATCGATTTCTTGATCTCGCCCGCATACGCAGTATTGCCGATGATGCAGAGCTTCTGTGCAAAATTCAGGACGATGAATGTGTTCGTGGACGTGCCGTCAATCTGTTGAATACCCTTAAAGGACGGCACGGCAATCACCGTGTATTCCGGGATGTGCCTTCGATACTCCTCATTTGTTTTCGGCAGAATGAACATGTTGCGCACAAACATGGCATGCCAGGCATGCTCGCAGATGATACGGACCGGAAGGCGATAGTTCGGATCTGCACCGGCATAGCAATCCTGAATGAACAGGTCCCGACCCTGCAGAAAGCCCTGGACACGGTTATACAGATCGTGGAACTTGTCGGGGCTGAACGGCCGGTTGTACTGCCCCCACCACACCTTGTCCTCTGTGGTGGCTTCTTTCACGATGAATTTGTCGTTCGCAGACCTGGCTGTGTGCTTCCCGGTGTTCACGACGATGGGGCCCAATTGCGAAATGCGGGCTTCTTTTCTGAACGCGATTTCCTCGTACAGGGCCTCTGTCGGAAGGTTCCAGTAGGCCATCCGCAGATTGGTGATCCCGTGGTTCTCCAATCCATAGTCACTCTTGAGTGCCGAGGCCTGGTCTTGAGCAGGAGTCTTGATATCGAGTATGTTGTTCATAGCCAGTCCCTCACGAGTTTACGCTCTCCGATATAGATTTCATTCGGGGAATTCGGATCGAGCGCCCACTTAATTCTCGCGATCCCTTCTGTGACGTCTTTGATTGTCGTCGCGTAACTGAGACGCAGATGCCCCTCCATCCCGAACTCTTTCCCGGGCACCGTCACCACCTTCGCACGCTTCAGGAGCGTTTCTGAGAGTTTCTCGGAATTGTTCGAGTATGCCCGGAAATCGGGAAGGCAGTAATAGGTCCCATCCGGCTGCGTGATCTTTACACCTGAGAAAGACCGCAGTTCCTGCATCATCACATTTCTGTTGTTCTCGAGCGTCAGGCGGAGCGCATCGATGTGGCTCTGCAGACCCGTCAACGCGCCTTCGGCTGCAGCTTGAAGAAGGACCGAGACCGTTGTCGTAATCTGACCCTGGACATTTGTCAGGATGCGCACCAGCTCGCGGTTCGCAACTGTCCAGCCGATTCGGAAACCTGTCATCCCGTACAGCTTTGACACGCCGTTCACAACAATCACGTGCGTCGATTCAATGTCTTTCTTCGTGAACTGGTAACATGACGGCCACTTTTTTCCATCGAACACGAGGCGATGGTAGATGTCGTCCATGATCACGTAGATTCCCTTCTTCTCGCAGAACTCGATGAGCTGTGCAACGAATTCTGCCGAGTACATGACTCCGGAGGGATTGTTCGGACTATTGACGATGATGACTTTGGTGTAGGATGTGACCGCCTTGAGAACATCTTCCATCCGCGGCTGAAAACCACCATCCTCCGCCTTCACAATGACCGGGACGCCGTAGACCATCCGCACCATCTCCGGGTAGCTGACCCAGTAGGGAGCGAGAATGATGACTTCGTCCTGAGGATTCAACAACGAGTAGAGGAGATTATAGACCGATTGCTTTGCTCCGGCAGAGACGATGACATTCTCCGGCGCAACGACTTTGTCGTAGTTCTCCTCCATGTACTTGATGATTGCCTTTTTGAGTGATGGCGTCCCGTCCGTCGGAGTGTACTTGACATCCCCGGTGTTCAGTTTCGCCGCCGAGCTCAGGATTGCCGAGATCGGTGCCCTGTTCTTCGGCTCACCTGCTCCCAGGTGAATGACCGCTTCGCCCTTCTCACGCAGAACTCTCGCTTCTTCATTGAGTTTCAGCGTGGGAGACTCGGCGATAGACTTTGCCAGTTGGCTTACTGTCATGATCTATCTAACCTCCTTTTCGTCCCTCGACGTAATAATAGCCTTTTGTGGTCAAATTGTATGCCATGGAAAATCCAAAGAAGCCGCAATGACTGAAAGACTCAAACCGGCACGATTCCTATGCTTGGAATATCCCTTTCCAAGAAATGGAAAGCCACTCCAAACTACTTAGTTCCCAATTTCGAAGCCGGCTTTCCGCAGAATTGAAACGGCGTCTGCCGCAACATCTCGGGATTCGAAGGAGAGCCTGAACGTCCCTCCCCTTCCCTCACGGATCTTCATCAACTCAAGATCTTTGATGTTGATCTTCGCTCTCGTCAACACTCCGGTGAGTTTCGCCAACATCCCGGGCTGATCCTCAACAAACACATAGATGTCTTCAAGCGGATTGAGAAATCCCTTCATCGATTTCGGAATTCCGCTTCGTATCCTTCTCGCCTCCCTGAACATGTGACCGAACGGCTTGCCGCGCCGCGAGAGCGCCCTGCGATATGCAGACAGTTCGCGAATCATCAGATCTAACGTCAGCCTGATCTCGTCGCTATTCGATGAGAGGATGTCATGCCAGATCTCCGGACGGCTTGATGCAATGCGCGTCAGGTCACGGAAACCGCCAGCGGCTAATCGAAGATAGCGGGGACTCGAGTGATGCCTCCTCCCGGCGACATTCGTGAGAGCTACCGCGGTGAGCTGGGGCAGATGGCTCACAACAGACACCACTTCATCATGAAGCTGTGGATCCAAGGTCACAACTCTCGCACCAAGATCACTGAGGAATTGAGCAAGACGTTTCACAGCCGTGGAGCGCCGATGCTGGAGCGGCGTCAGCACATAGACAGCGTTTTCAAACATCAGCGGATGCGCCGCCTCGATTCCTGAAAGCTCAACGCCAGCCATCGGATGGCCGCCGACGAATGCCCCGTCGGCAAAACACTTCTGTGCTGTCCGAACGATGGGTCGCTTTACGCTTCCAACGTCCGTCACGAGCGTACGCGGACCGGCGAACCGGGCGACTTCCGGAAGGAGCTTGAGGATAACTGAGATGGGAGTAGCAAGAAAAACAAGGTCCGCGCGTTCAACAGCCGGGGCAATTGAACGCTCCGCAATGTCGATTGCGCCCCTTGCGATTGCTTTTTTGAGAATCCGCGGACGATCCACTCCTGTGATCATCACAGAGCGAAAGCGCTTCTTGATCGCCAGTCCAAGCGAACCGCCGATAACGCCGACACCAATGATGGTGATTCGCCTGAAGGGAGAATCGATTCTCGCGTTTCTCTTCATGCACGTGCGGGAAGTTAGGCAATGGAGCGGCCAATCGCCTGGGCGATCAGTCGCACTTCCTTCATCATCTGTGCAAACTGATCAGGGAAGAGCGATTGGGCTCCGTCTGATTTCGCATGATCCGGGTCATGGTGTACTTCGACGATGATGCCGTCGGCGCCCGCCGCAATACAAGCCCGCGCCATGGGGATGACCTTGTCGCGGATTCCGATTCCATGCGAGGGATCTGCGATGACCGGGAGGTGGCTCTTCTTCTTCACGACAGGGATCGCACCGACGTCGAGGGTATTGCGGGTTGCAGTTTCGAAGGTACGAATCCCTCGCTCACAGAGGATCACCTGGTGATTGCCACCGGAAAGGATATACTCTGCTGACATCAACCATTCTTCTATTGTTGCTGCGAGACCTCGTTTGAGGAGCACGGGTTTCGACGCCTTCCCCAACTCCCGAAGGAAGGTGAAGTTTTGCATGTTGCGGGCTCCAATCTGAAGAATGTCTGCGTACTCCTCCACCAGCCTGATCTGGTTGGCGTCCATGACTTCTGTCACGACACTCAGCTTGTACTGGTCTGCGGCAGCGCGGATGAACCGAAGTCCATCCTCCCCCAGCCCCTGAAAGCTGTATGGCGACGAGCGGGGCTTGAACGCTCCACCGCGGAGAATTTTTCCTCCCCCCTCCGCTACCACCTTGGCAATGGTGAAGATCTGTTCTTCACTCTCGACAGAGCATGGTCCGGCCATGATAACCACTGCATCGCCCCCAAGCTTGATGTTGCCGATATCGAACACGGAACCTTCACGTTTGAAGGCCCGGCTGGCAAGCTTGTATTGTTCCGTGATACGGATGACTTCTGCGACGCCCGGAAGAAGCTCGATCTGACGATGGTCGAATTCGGGATGGACGCCCACGGCGCCGAGCACCGTCTGCTGGACGCCTGTCGACCGATGAACGTCAAAACCATGCTCATTCAGAACACGGATAATGGCTTCAATCTCTTTCTCGCTCACACCTGGTTCAGTTACGACAACCATAGTCTTTTCACGCCTCGTACAACGGTTTTATGGATGAATACACCTATGATTCATACCGATCGAGTTTGAACTTCTCGCCCAGATACAACTTGCGCGCCTCGGGATCGTTGGCCAGAAATTCAGCAGTTCCCGATTTGAGAATCTTCCCTTCAAACAGTAGATAGGAATGATCTGTGATGGACAGCGCTTCGTGAACATTGTGGTCTGTTACAAGGACGCCGATGTTTTTGCTCTTGAGCGTCTTCACGATCTTCATAATATCCTCGACCGCGATCGGATCGATCCCGGCGAACGGCTCGTCGAGGAGCATGAACTTCGGGTCAAGTGCCAACGCACGGGCAATCTCTGTTCTCCGGCGTTCCCCTCCGGAAAGGACGTACCCCTTGCTCTTCACAAGATGCGTAAGCCCAAAATCCTCGAGGAGGCGGTCACATTTGTCTTCGCGCTCTTTGCGGGACATTGGACTGAGCTCGAGCACGGCAAGAATGTTCTCCCGAACCGTGAGACGTCTGAACACCGACGCTTCCTGCGAAAGATACCCAATTCCCATTCGGGCTCGCTGGTACATTGGATGCGATGTGATCTCCGCATCGTCGATGAAGACGCTTCCTGCGTTTGGCCTGATCATGCCTACGATCATGTAAAAGGTCGTGGTCTTGCCCGCACCGTTGGGACCCAGCAGTCCGACGATCTCTCCCTGCCGCACCTGGACAGAAACCTCATTGACGACCGTCCGCTTCTTGTAGCGCTTGACGAGTCCGCTGGACCTGAGCACCGCGTGTCCGTTTGTCAGTACCTGATTACTCATACTCTCCGTGCACTATAGTAAGCTGGCGCCTCTGTGGCCGGTTCGTGAGCCACTGAAATCCCTCAAGGTTGTAATGTCCTTCCCGGCCGGCAATCATCGCTTCAGGAAAGTACTTCCCCTCCACGCCGCCGATGATCTTGATCCGATCGATGCGTCGATTGACGAACTCCATCGCGATTCTGTCTCCCGTCGACCGGTTGACGCCATTTGGCCGATCGCCATCGAAGAGGTAGTACAGGCTTGTCGCATTCCTGTCAGCATCAATCCGGGTGATCTTGCCGTCTTCAAAATGCATCGTGATCTCACGGGCAAGGAGCTGATTGAATCGTTGACGCTGCACGCTGTCAGCCCGCGAAATCGCCATGGACCTTCCGCTCACCCAGACTCTCTCCAGTCTCCGATTGAGAGTTCGTACGACCACCGAATCCCCGGTGATCTGGTTTTCTCCGTGCCAGACCACAGGATGGTCCCGCAGAATCAGAAAGTTCTTCTCACGGTAATACAGAGCTTCACCGCATCGCGCCGCGAAGTCGCTTCGGGCCATCTCAACCAATCCGTTCGTAATGAAACGCTGGACCGAATCCTGAAACGCTTCCATGAACGCACCGCTGACAAGGAGCGTGTCGACGGTACCCGGCCGGACGGTGTCGATCTGCATGAGCCGCGGATTCTTGGGAATCACCGAATAGCGCTCGCGATCATAATGAATGAGCGAGTCACCGAAGATGGTGATGTTGTTGCTCGGATTGTCAACTCTCACATTTCCGACAGCAATCGACTTCTCCTCCTGCTCAAAGTACGTCAGGTCGTCCGACCGCGTCGTGGAGACTGAGTCGTCAATAAGTACGTTTCCCTGGAATCTGGCGCGCTTTTCATTCGTCCAGTATTCCCCAAAACGAGCTGTCAGGACCATGCTCCCGCGTACAAGCCGGACGCCATTGGACATCACAGCCCGCCGCTCATCTCCGTAATACGTGCCCTGCGTCGAGGTCATGGTGACGCTGTCCCGGACGACTTTTACGCGGCCATACAGCTGAACAACGTTCGTCTGCATGTTTCGAAAAGCAGAATCGCACCAGAGCTTTACAAAGCCCGTCGGCGACGGCTGCACCATGTGAACATTGCCCACGAGGGCCTGGATCTGATTCGAGCCGACAGAGCGAACATCCAGAACACTCGCCGACCGAATCTCGAATTCTTTCCCCTGGGAAAACAGGAGTCCCTGCGCAATGAGAACCAGACCCAGAATCCGTGAGAGCAGTGATCGCATCAGTCTGTCCGCACCTGGGCTGTGACTTTGAATATCCTGTAGTTGCGCAGCCTCTGATCCGACTCAAAACCCTGTCCCTGAATCCTCTCGCGCGGGGAGACAATGGTGACATATTCCGGCGTATGAATCAATCTTCGACGGTTGTCCCAGAACAGACGCTCGGAACGGAGCTTCGTGCTATCATCAGAGACAACCACAACATCGCCGTCTGCCCGGAGGTCGTACGTCTGTTCATTCACGACTCCCTCTTTCGCGCGCATCGTCGTCGTCTGCTCCCCTTGCTCGTTGTAAAAATAGACCACAATCCCCTTGCTCATCCTCGTCTCAAGGGGGGCATCGTATTTTTCGATGTAGCCGGCCTTGATCCGGGCGAGGAGACGCCCCGAATCAGATAGAACAACCGTACTGTTCCAGCTCTCTTGCTGGGGGCGCGTTCCTGAGACATTCTCGGAAAGCACACTCGGTCGGATTTTCTCCTCACATCCCCCCGCAATGAATGCGAACAGCGCAAGGAGCACCGGATAAGACTGACGGTACCGCATCAGCCACCCACTTCGTTGCTGAGGCCAGCTTTGACAAGATCGTGAAGATGCAACATGCCTACCGGTTTGTGGTTTTCCTCCACGACGACGAGTTGAGTGATGCTGTACGACTCCATTTCCTCCAACGCCGTGGCAGCCAAGAGCCCCTTGCGAATCGTTTTCGGATTCTTGGTCATCGCTTCTGCAGCACTCACGTTAGTAATATCCCGTGTCTTCTGAAGAAGACGCCGCAAATCACCGTCGGTGATGATACCGAGAAGCCGACCCTCGGCGTTCACGATGCACGTCGCTCCGAGACGTTTCGATGTCATCTCGACAATCGCTTCTGAAAGCGGAACCTCTCCGCGCACGATGGGAACATTTGCCCCGGTAACCATCAGCTCCTCCACCCGAAGCAGCAGCCTCTTCCCGAGACTCCCGCCCGGATGAAACATCGCAAAATCCTCTTTCGTGAAACCTCTCTTATCGAGGAGCGCCATGGCAAGAGCGTCGCCCATCGCCAGCATCGCAGTGGTGGATGCGGTTGGCGCGAGGTCGTGAGGGCATGCTTCCTCTTCCACGCTCGTATCGAGAATGAGATCGCTCTGCCGCGCCAGATGGGAGTTGAGGTTGCCAACCATCGCGATCACTTTGACTCCAATTCTCCGGAACATCGGCAGCAACTGCCTGATCTCCTCCGTATCGCCGCTCTTGGAGAGACAAACGACCACGTCATCTTCGCGCACCATACCAAGGTCTCCATGCACCGCATCGGCTGGATGAAGGAAGATGGCCGCAGTCCCCGTCGAATTCATTGTGGCTACGATTTTTCTCGCGACGAGGCCTGACTTCCCCAGACCGGTCACAATCACGCGCCCCGTGCTTTTGAAGATCAGTTCTACCGCAGCATCAAACGATGCATCGATCTTTGCCTCGAGCGCCTTCAGCGCCGATGTCTCGATGCGGATGACTTCCTTCCCCCGTTCAATGGATGTCGCCATGAGGTAATGTCCGTTTGACTTATTCAATGGTTAGGATGGGATTCTCGATCCCAGGATCCTTCTGCCCAGACGACTCAACCACGAAGCTGGTGACTCTTCCCTCACGACCAGACCTTCATCCAGATCGATTCTGTGCCGGGTCCGGGCATATGCTTCGAATGCCCGTGTCAGCACCGCATCCGAAAGAGAGCCGAGATCGGAGAATAGTCGCCGCGGATGCAACACTCTTTCCGGATCGCGGATACCTGCCTGAAACATCAACTCGTTGTAGTAGCCAGTGACCGGAAGTGGGATATTCATCCCTTTGAGATCGTCATACAACCACAGACGTTCGTCCTTCGTGCAAAGCACAAGCTCGAGCTTCCGCCCCGAGTTCGTGGTCATCAAGACTTCGCGAAGCGCTCTGCCGCAGTCCGGACATGGCAACCCGGGGCTCCACGTCGAAAGCGTCCACTGCCGCAATCGGTCAAGTTTCGCCAGCAACTCCCGGTCCGCCGGTCCCGCGACTCCAAATTCAAGCTGGTGCGGCTGAAGTTCCCGGACGTCAACTCTCACGTCACCCCGGGGATCCTTGACCACGCCAATTGCCACAAGCGGAGGAGGCGGGTCTTCAACATCCGGGCTCGCTCCCCGCGGCGTCAAGATGTGGCAATCTTCAGCATCGAACCGACTACCAGTTACGACCCATTCGTTGAGGGCGCGCCTGTATTCACCATAGCCCTCACGATCGGCAGGAAGTACCAACCGAAGGAGCGTCAATTCCGGCTCAGAAAGCTCACGCGGGAATCCTTCGTCCGAACCCATGAGGCTCTCTTATCTTCGGGCGTCGAGAAGCATGTCGACAACTTCCCTCACTGCACCCCGACCGCCGCCCTTTCTGCATACATATGAGACAGCCTTCAGAACCAGCGGCATCGCGTCGACCGGAGCCGCCGAAAAACCTACGATTTGAAGGATCGGCATGTCTGGCTCGTCATCTCCAATGTAGGCGACTTCGTCGTCTGCAAGACCGAGTTTCTTCGTGAGATGCCGGTATGCTTCGATCTTGTCCAGCTGGTTCTGGTAGACATCCTGAATGCCAAGCTCCCGTGCACGCCGGGCAACAATTTCAGAGACTCTGCCGGTAATGATTCCGACCTTCACACCCATCCGTTGGAGTTTCACAATGCCATAGCCATCTTTCGCATTGAACTTCTTCATGATCTCGCCCTTGGAGCCATAGTAGATGCATCCATCAGTCATGACCCCATCAACATCCAGGAGAAGAAGCCGGATCTTTCGGAGTGAACGGACGTTGGGTTCCCTGGTCGGCACAGTGATTCCTCAAAGTATCTTCTATTTCACAGCCTTCTTTGCTATTGCGTCGATTGCCATCACCTGCTCAATGAGAGTATCAAGGTACTTCAGATCGAGTTGGCTCGCAGCGTCACTCAGAGCTTTCGAGGGCTGAGGGTGGGTCTCTACAAAGAGAGCGTCACAGCCTACGGCGACACCCGCCCGGGCGATCGGGAAGATGAACTCGGGCTGCCCCCCGCTCCTCACTGCTTCTCCGCCGGGGAGTTGCACAGAGTGCGTCGCATCCAGGACTACCGGGAATCCCGATTTTCGCATTATCGCCAGCGACCTCATATCGACGACAAGATTGTGATACCCAAATGTTGTCCCGCGCTCAGTCAAGAGAACCTTCTTGTTGCCGGTCAATACAATCTTTTCCGCGGCAAGCTTCATGTCCTCCGGAGCCATGAATTGGCCCTTCTTGATATTGACGACCTTACCGGTTTTGCCTGCGGCCTGCAGAAGTTCTGTCTGCCGGCAGAGAAAAGCCGGAATCTGGAGAATATCCGCAACCTCAGCCGCGACCATTGCTTCTTCGATTGAATGGACGTCTGTCAGGATCGGAACGCCAAATTCCTCCTTCGCTTCAGCGAGGATAGCGAGCGCTTCCTCCGCCCCGATCGAGCTGAACGAGCGTGCACTCGTCCGATTGGCTTTTTTGTAGGAGGATTTGAAGATGAGCGGTATTCCATGGCGTTCGGTGATACGGACGATCTGCTCGACCGTCGTCATGATCAGCTTCTTGCTCTCAACGACACACGGACCGGCGATGAGGACGAGCGGAGCATTCCCGCCAATTTTGACCGAACCCACCTTGATGACCATGTGAGCCTCTTTCGAAGATTTGAGCAACGCGGAAATCGCATTTGGGTGAAAAATAACTTACAAAAAAATGCTACAACAATCAAAAACCCCTGATTTTGCGGCATTCTTGCTTCTCCCTCGTTATTACTGTATTTTAGCTTGTCATTCGCACGAATACGATGAAGATCCGCGCGTACGCAAAAATCAATCTCGGCCTGTACGTTCTCGGAAGACGTCCCGACGGATATCACTCGATCGCAACGGTCTTCCGTCTTGTCGACCTCTATGATGAGATCGAGATTGTGCAGATCGATCAGGGCACTCAGTTTACGACAAATGCCGTCGAGCTTCAGGACGATCATTCAAATCTCTGTGTTCGTGCCGCAAACCTCCTGCGCGATCTGACGGGGATTCATGTCGGTGTCGAAATCAATCTGACAAAACGAATTCCGATCGGTGCAGGACTCGGCGGAGGAAGCTCCGACGCAGCCGCGGTCCTCAAAGGACTGACGAAGCTCTGGGCCCTCGACATTTCCAGAGAAGAGCTTCAGACGGTGAGCGCGAGCCTCGGATCTGATGTGCCCTTCTTCTTCACGAGCCAGACCGCCTCTGCGACTGGACGGGGAGAAGTTCTCGAATCGTTCGATCTGAAAATCCCGTACACGATTCTTCTCGTCACGCCAAACATACACGTTTCCACAAGCTGGGCCTACTCACACCTCCGGCTCCGCGTGGGTACGAAACGGCCAGATCTGCGTCAGGTCCTTGAAGAGAATTTGAACGATCCGGGGCGGTTGCGGGAGTATCTGGTCAATGATTTCGAAGAAACGGTGTTTGAGCAATATCCCGAAATCTCATCCATCAAGCAGAGATTGCTCTCTGAAGGGGCTTCCTTTGCGCTGATGAGCGGCAGCGGCTCATCGGTCTTTGGTCTTTTCACCGATTCCTCGAGGGCAAGAAACCTCGCGAAGCAACTTGCGGGAACATATGCAGTGAGCGTGACAGATCCGGAATTCAATCCTCTGATCAACTAGACAACCAGACTCAGTGCCCCGACCGCTTACAGCAAGGCTCCAAAGAAATTCTCTTCGCCTTTTCCGCACAATGGTCCTTCTCTCCGCGGCCTCCACCTTTTCAATTGCCCAGGAGCGTCCGCTGGCTGATTCGCTGCTGGCGACCATTCCGGATTCCCTAAAGGCTTCATTCCGCAAACAGCCATTTATGGTTGATGTTGGCATTGTCACGAGACCATCTGATACCCTCAATCCCCTGCACCGTCATCAATTCCGATTCACAGACGCTGTCACGGTGAACGACCTGATCTCGAGAATTCCGGGCGTCTTCTTGCGGACCTTCGGGGAGGCGGGTCAGGCAGATCACCTGAGTATCGCAGGAATCGGCCCTGCGGGAGTCTCAATCCTGATCGATGGCCGGCCGATCAACGATATCGTCCACGGCGGCGTCAATCTGTACGACATTCCCCTGGAATACGTCGGAAGTATTGAACCGGTCAATGGTCCGCGCTCACTCGTCTTTGGAGGCTCTTCCCCGGGGGGAACGCTCAACATCGCGTCACAACAATACAGCACGAACCGGCCGAGAACAAAGCTCCGGTTCTTTCAAGGCGCATTTGAACATATTCTGACAGATGGCATGTTCACGCAGAATGTAAGCCGGGGGATGAATGCCCTCGTCGGGATCCAGCGCCACGTTTCGGATGGCCGGTTCTCGAATGCTGCGTATGACTCGTGGAATGTCCGCGCACGTCTCCGCTACGATCCCACAGAGCATCTGAGCCTTTGGATCAGCGAACTGTATTCGCGCTCGAGCATTGGGCTGAACGGGGGCGTCGATCCTTCGAGGAGTCCGTCACTCTATGACGACGTCACAGCATCGGTTGTCGACAACCTTTCCTATCAGATCAGAGAAAAGCACGATTTGACGCTGGGCCTCACAGGCGCATTTCTGAGCGATACGACACAACGGACCAACGCACTTCTCTATCACTCGGCTGCAGATCGCGAGTACTCAGTCGGGGGAGGGACCGGCGCACCTCCAACATTCACAAGCATTCAGGGATCTGCCCTTTGGGGCGGGCGGCTTGGGCAAGAGCTCCGATGGTCGCTCGCAACCATAGTCCTCGGAGCCCAGTTTGAATACCGCTCGGTAGGCCAAACCAGGTTTCTTTCCGCTCATTCTGAGCGGTACGCTGCAGTGATGGGAAGCGTGTCGCTCCGTCCGGTTGATTGGCTAAAAACCGAAGCGGCTGCCCGTCAGGAACGACTCCGTTCGGTCAGTGCATTCTCCTGGTCCGTCGGCGCCGAACTGACCCTGGCTGGGGGCTTGACCCTCACTGCGAACGTGGGAGTCGTTTCTCGTTTTCCAACGATTCAGGAGCTCTTGTGGAAAGACTCCATCCTGACAAGGACCAGCGACCTCGTTGAGGAGCGGCACCAGCTCACTGAAATCGGACTCCATGCGAAGAAGGAGTACATCGACGTATCCGCAATCGGCTTCCTCAGGAAGACCGAAAATCTGATCGCACTAACCCAAATCGCCCCAAAGGGGACCGCACGAAGTCTGTTGTACTCCAATATTCCATCCGCGGAAATCACAGGCGTGAAAGCGGGAACGCTCATACGGCTCTGGCGAATCAACATCGAAGGTCAGCTGATGTATGCTTCGTACAAAGCACAAGGACGCGCGGAACTCCGGATTCCCGAGATCTCGTCCATCGGCGAAATTTCGTTTCGGGATGAGTTCTTCAGTGGCGACCTTAATCTGAAGCTTGGCGTCCGCTGGAGGCTTGCGACCCAACATCTCGGTCAGCTGTTTGTCCCCCGGATGCTTGCGACCGCGGCGCAATCAACAATTGAAATGCCCGCATTTGCGGCGCTCGACGTTCTCGTTGTTGCGCAAATTGGGAGCGCCTGCCTCGCGTTGACCCTGGAGAACCCCCTCAACACAAACACGATGATGCTGCCGTACTATCCTCTCATGAACCGAAACCTCAAGCTCGGCGTGAACTTGGAATTCACAGACTAATCAGGGAACCAACTGTGGGTAAAATCATTTCAGTGTTCGGGAGTTCGCGTCCCCGCGAGAACGATCCGGAATATCTCGAAGCAAGGACTCTCGGCCAAGAGTTGGCACGGGCCGGATTTGTTGTCTGCAATGGAGGATATGCTGGAATTATGGAAGCTTCCGCGCGAGGAGCAAAGGAAACCGGTGGGACCTCAATTGGCATTACTGTCGAAACATTCCCCAGAAAGGCGAACAAATGGATCGACAGGGAAATCAGCAAACCGAATCTCATTCAGCGTCTGGAGAACCTCGTCGACATAGCGGACGGATTTGTGATCCTGAAAGGCGGAACAGGAACGCTCCTGGAGCTCGCCTACGTGTGGGAATTCATCAACAAGAAATTGATACGCGAACGGCCGATCATCATTTGTGGAGGTTTTTGGAACGGAGTGGTAGAAACGCTGAGGGAAGAGCTGCTGTGGGAAGGGATGGGAGATTGCACATCGATCATCCAGCGTGCTGCTACACCAACTGAATGCGCCGCTCTTCTCAAAGAGAAGTTATTGTGACGAAGTCCTTCTGCCGGACGTTCCTGCGACAACACCCTCGAGGAATTGAATCATCTTGCGCGCTGATTCGTCCCAGTTGAACGTTCGTCCCCAGCTGATCGCGGCAGCGCGGAGCCTCAACCGCAAGTGCTCATCCCTCAACATCAGGAGGATTTTCTGGGCCATTTGCTCGATATTCCCGAACTCAAAGAGTAGCCCCGTCCGCTCATCAATAACAGAATCACGTAGCCCTGGAACATCGCTGGCAACAACAGGCACGCCACACGAATTCGCCTCTATCACCGTCAGCCCCCACCCTTCTTTTGCCGAACAGCTCACCGCCAGGCTCAGCTGATGCAGGTGCTTGATTTTCTCCTCCTGCGTAAGGTAGCCGGTAAACTCGATATCACGGGAGAGTCCGAGCTCATCAGCAAACTTTTGTAACTCAGTCCGGTGGTCGCCATCACCAATGATCTTGAGCCTCGCGTCCGGCAGTTCGCGCTTCACGATGGCAAATGCCCGCAACAAATGGTCAACACTCTTGTACTTCTTCAGCCGTCCGAGATGGCCGATCACCGGTCCGGGCGAGGTATCAGTGGACGGCAGCGAATACTGGGCGCTATTGACTGCATTCGGTACGATTTCGATATTCGCCGCTGGAAACCCATACCCAATGAGTTCCTGCCTGGTGCTCTCTGACACCACAGCCATGGGTGTATTGCGATAGATCCTGACAGCAAGCTTTTCCGACAGTGACACATACGTCGCCGGGATCACGGGAGCCTCAAGATAGATGGCTGGACCGAACAGATGGTGAACGATGCCGACGAGCGGCTCTTTCACGAACCACGGTGTAAAGAACGGAATCTTGTTGATATCATCGACGACAACATCATACCGCTCGCGCCGAAACTGCGAAAGATACCGGAAGGGCACGTAGTAGTTGAAGAGATATCGGCCTCCCTGACGGATGACCTTGATCCCATCAATCACTTCCTGAGCCGGTGCTCCTGGAAAGCCCGAGCAGTACAACGTCACAGTATGGCCCTGCGCCGCGATCCTCTTGAAGATCTCGTGGAAATGGACCTCCGCCCCGCCGCCGAGCGGATTCTTGATGTCCTGCCAATTGAGTACGAGAATATTCATGCGCGGAGGCTGGATCTATTTCCTTCCGATGACACCAATCGATATTCCGGTGTACAGAGGAAGCGGACTCTGCAAGAGTGATTCGCGAGCGGATCGACGGAGGTTTGACAGGGAACGAATCGGCTGAGGGGCCAGCGGCAGTGTGACGCCAAGTTTCTTGAGCACCTCCCGCAGTGAACGGTAGAAGAAGCTGGGGTACATCCACTCCCCGTACGCTTGCACCGGTGTGAGTCCCAGTGACCGCAGAAGCGCCCTCAGCTCGCCAACTGAGAAAGATCGTTCCCAACCGGCGAACCACTTGTCAAGCGCCATCAGAAGGTGCTTCACGACAGTGTACACGTGATATCGCTGAGGGACATCCACGAGGAGATGGCCGCCTGGCTTGAGCACTCGAATATTCTCTCGCAGCAGCGACTCCGCCTGAGCTGGCCGGAAATGCTCCAGGAGACCCTGGTGGAACACGACGTCGAACATTCCGTCCCGGAACGGAAGTCTGAACGTATCTCCCCCAATGATCGTGACCGGGAGCTTACTTTCATCTGCAAGACGTTTCAAAATGCGGAGGGAATTCTCCGCGTAGTCGAGCTGATAGACATCAGCCCCAAGGGACAGCAAGGGGATGCTGTCACGCCCCGTCCCGGCCCCTATCTCAAGAACCTTGAGCCCGCGGAGCTCGCCAATGGCGCGAAGGTTCCGGGCAATCCGGTCAGCGTTCGAGTAGACCTGACCGACATCCTCCTTTTCCTTCCAGAACGCCTCCCAATTTTCACGGCGGGATTCTTTTTCCTGCGCCCGTGCGGCTCCAGCCATCATCACCTCCCCTTCGCCGGTTTGGTGGCAAGCGATTCGCTCACCGCAATTGCGGCTTTCTCCGACTGAATTCGCGCCCGGAGTTGCTCCGTGATTTGTTCGATCCCCTGCTCACGAGCGTACGTTGTCTTGATGAGGTCGACGACTCTCAGTGCGTCGTCAAACATTTTCATGCCCTCATACGTTTGCAGCAAGAGGACGTACGGATTGTCGTACGAAAGAGGCTCCACGGACCCGCGATCAACGATCGGTTTGAGCTCATCGATGATCTCGGTGCAGAGCGTGCGGAACTTGTCATACTGGCCGGCTGCATTGTAAAGATTGGCGACGTACATCTTCGTACGATAGTCCATCTCCATGACGCGACGAGGAACGACCTGCTCCATTCGGTCAAGCGGTTCTACCGATCTTGCCGTCATCGAGGGCTGATTGGCATAGTACTGCGCGAGGAGCACAAAGGCCTGCCGATAGTTGGTCATGAGCCTTCGAATATCCTCATCAAAGTAGGTCGTGCTGTCCTGCAACCCCCTCCAGCGATAACCGACAGCCGGAGTCTTCGAGGGCTCTATCACATCGGTGAACAATTGACCTCTCATCCGCGGTTCATTGATGTTGGACCAGAACGATACACCCTTCGTGGGAATCAGACGGAAGGCAAGTCCCTCAAGCTGCAAATAGTCCCGCAATCCAATCTGCCCATCGGGCGACACTGTCATGGCAAAGTAGATCGGGCGCTGCCAATTTGACGAGACCACAATGTCGAACACCATCATGTCCTGCACACGAATACCCTTCACGTTCCCAAACTCGAGGGTATTTGGCATGTAGAACGAAATGGTATCAGAAGCGTCAGATCCCTTCTCCTTTGCGCTGAGGGTCCCTGCTGTCCCTTCAACGCTGTACCTCTTCATGACCTCGCCAGGGACAGGAAGGTTGACCATACGCGGCTGGAATTCCCTCGGCGCAATTTGTTCGATCTGAGCATCGGGCGTACTGATTGGAACCTTCTTTGCGCCATATGGCTCTGCGTGTTTGAGTTGCGAAATATACCAGTTCGTATTGAGGAGGCTCAGACAGACCACCCGGACATCCCTTCGGACTCCTTCGACATCCTGGAGGTACCAGAGGGGGAAAGTATCATTGTCACCATTCGTGAAAAGAATCGCGTCCTGTTCACAAGTTTGAAGGAGGTTGTAGGAGTAGTCCCAGGCGACATAATTTCCGGCTCTGCTCGCCTGGTGGAAGTTCGTCCGCAGCATATTCACCGGAACGACCAAGAACGCAAGGGCGAGTACTCCAAAGCCGGTCAGTGCGTACCCTCCGCTCCCCTTGAGCTTCTCTCTCAGAAGATCGATGGCACCCAGAACTCCGATGCCGATCCACATTGCGAAGACAAAGAATGAGCCGACGTAGAAATAGTCACGTTCGCGGGGCTGCGGCTCCTGCATATTGAAATAGACGACGAGGATAATCCCCAGGAGGAGAAACGTCGCCGTTGCCACGAAAGCCATCTTCGGGTCTTTGCGCCAATGGTAGTAGGCGCCAAAGAGACCGAGGAACAAAGGAATCCCAAACAACTTCTTCCAGTCGACCCCGGCGCCCATCTCGTCTCCGGCCGATCCGATGAAGTTCCACCCGAAATACCGGAGGTACATTTGATTCATCTGGTACTTCCAGAAGAAATCAAGATCGCTCGTGTAGCGCTGCTGTGCGGCGCGTTGCTCGGGATCGGTGTTCCATCGGCGGTCGAGAAGCGGTGCCTCGCCGTACTGCTCACGGTTCAGATAGGAAACAAGCAGTACGGCG
>Ga0233422_10000424_pt1 | contig 21462 bp, 18 predicted proteins | sample Watercolumn_Mata_2_FD_182724 | JGI IMG/M metagenome (GOLD analysis project Ga0233422, IMG submission 182724) | Freshwater microbial communities from Lake Matano, South Sulawesi, Indonesia - Watercolumn_Matano_2014_110_MG | ecosystem: Environmental > Aquatic > Freshwater > Lake | place...
TGGGATTTCGAATACAACACCCGGCGTCCGCATCAGGGTCTCGGGGGAAGAACCCCTATGCAAGTTTATGTGTCTGAATACCGTCGTCATGCTTTTAGCCGTATGTTAACGTAAGGTGTCATTACAGGTAATGAATACGATTTCAACTGACAGCCATCAAACCCTGCTTAGGTTAAATCTGACATTGAAGGGATAAATTAAAAGGGCGGCATGATCTGAAATTCAGCTATGATAATTATATAGAAAATCTATTATGTTAGGTGAAACCGCGCAAATATAGCAGTTAGCAATACACTTGATATTCTTGCCTAAGTGCTTAAATTCGAAAATAAAGACTTGCATTGAGGCTTCGCCCTTATTATGACATCTATGCTAATCGGCATAATAATTTGTATTTTCGAGAGGCTACAAGAGAAGTTGGAAGGAAGTCTAATAAGTCATTAGGGTAATCATTATGGGCACCGAATTCAAGAGCACCGAACTCGAGATATCCAACGGCTTTGCGAAACTAACGGTTAACTTAGGCGAGTTCCTATCCGTAGCACAACTAATCGTAGGTATCACGAAGCATCGAGAAGCACGACAGGCTCTCAAGGATGCGATCTTGGAAATCCGCAAGAGTTGTGATACCGCGGTGGATGTCTTCACCCCCCTATATGCGCTCACAGACACGGCCAGCTTCACTAAGAGCTTCGGCGCCCTTCATGCTAATTTTAAGAACTCTTACCTAAAGAACATCAACACCGTACGTACTAATTGCAAGATCGTAAAGACTCACCTTGATGCTCTTCTGAAGAAAAAGGGTTGGATAGCACGTTTGCCGTTACTGAAACGGTCCTACTTTCGACTAGACCAGCTGTGTAAGAACTGGTTTTACCAAGACATGAACCTAGCCAGGCAGATGGAAACATTTTTAAGGAGCATTAATGACTTTTATGCAGATATCTCAAATCTAGCTCAACAAGATTCCTCCATGGCATTCAGTTTATTGCGATCAGGCCTGGAACAATTTGAGGATGACTTTCTCTCCTTGCGAAAGAAGTTGGGTGCATTGGATGTGCTCAGTAAGACTATCTAGCCACGTATGGCCGATATAACACGAATCCGCTACTGAGTTCAGTAAGAACCTTGAATCATCTTACAGCAATGTTTCTTACCAAATAAGAAACTTCAATGAAAATTCAATTAGTTAAAGATATGATATGATAATCAAGCTTTGGTTTTGGTGGGGGCCAGCTTAACCCTCCCGGCCTCCCCTCAAATTAAATAATTTCCTTCCTCCTCAGGCAAGCCTTCGTTAGAATGGGTGCATCATGGAATTGCTCAAAGAAATCTTGGACCAGGCTGAAGGGCTGGCAGACGAACTTGCCAATCTGCGCCGGGAGTTTCATCAGTACCCGGAGTTGTCCCATCAGGAAGAGCGCACCGCGGCGATGGTGGCCCGGTATCTTCAGGACCTGGGCCTGGAGGTGCAGACCGGCATGGCCGATTACGGAGTGGTGGGGACCCTCAATGGGGCCCGGCCCGGCAAGACCGTGGCCTGGCGCGCAGATATGGACGCTTTGCCCCTGGAAGAGAAGGTGGCCGCGCCCTGGCGCTCGCAAACGCCGGGGGTGATGCACGCGTGCGGCCATGATTTTCATATGAGCATCGGCTTGGCCGCGGCCCGCCTGCTGAGCGGCTTTAAGGACCGGCTGGCGGGGCGGTTCCGCTTCATCTTTCAGCCCGCGGAAGAAGGCCCGCCCCGGGGAAATGAATCCGGGGCCCAAGGCATGGTGGCCGCCGGGGTTTTGGATAACCCCAAGGTAGACGCGATTTTTGCCCTGCACGTGGCTCCCAACCTGGACGTGGGTTTTATCCGCCACAGCCCGGAAGTGGTCATGGCCGGGGCGGACCGGGTCTTTCTCACCATTACCGGCAAGGCGGCCCACGGCGCCACGCCGCATCGGGGGGTGGACCCCATCCTGGTGAGCGCCCAGGTCCTCATGCAAATCCAGGGTTTTCTGGCCCAGAGGATCGACGCCCGGCATCCGGTGATTCTCACCTTTGGCCGCATCTCCGGGGGCAACCGTTTTAATATCCTGGCGGACCGGGTGGAATTGGAAGGGAGTTTCCGGTATTTGCAGGAGTCGGTGCGCCAGGAAGTGCAACAGGGGTTAAAAGCGCAGATGGCGGGGTTGGCCCAGGGGACCGGCGCGAGCATTGAGCTTAATTTCCAGCCCACCTATCCCATCACTAAAAACGACCCTCAACTGAGCGCCCGGGCCGTGGAGATTTTGGGGCAGGTTTTGGGGGAAGACCGCCTCAAACAGCATCACCCGGCCATGGGCAGCGAGGATTTTTCCTATTACGCGGCCAAGGTCCCGGCCTTTTACTTTTTCCTGGGGGTGCGCACCCCTGGGAACAAGGGCCACGCCCTGCACTCCCCGGAATTCAACCCGGACGAAAACGCGCTGGTTTGGGGCTTGAAGGCTGCGGCGGGGCTGATGGTCAGTTTAAGTGAGTAGTATGTCAAGATTAAAAGATTAACCACAAAGACACAGAGAACACAAAGATTCACAGAGAAAAAGATAGTTATGCCTTGGCAAAGCCAAGGCATAACTATTTGTTATTCTTTGTGTAACTCTGTGTCCTTTGTGCCTCTGTGGTGAGTCTTTCAATCTTTAAATCTACCATTTGTTCTTGCACCTTCCCTTGAAGAGCAGATAGCGCGGCGCTTCGTCTTAAAAAATCCATGTTAGGTAGTATTGACAATTGGAAATTAGTTATTAACAGATAATTATTATCCATAAAGGAGCGTTCTGGTGGCAGATCCCCGGGAACGGCTGGAACAGATAGTCAAGTTGCTGCGGGACAAAGGGCACCGCCTTACTCCCCAGCGGGTGGCCATGCTCAAAGTCATCGCCCGGAGCGAAGGGCATCCTAGCGCGGAGCAGATTTATGAGCGGATCAAAGCTGATTTTCCCACTACCAGTCTGGCTACGGTCTATAAGACTTTGCACGTCTTAAAGGATCTGGGGGAGGTCTTGGAACTCTCTTTGGCCCAGGTGGGAAGTCGCTACGACGGCAACAGACCTTATCCGCACCCCCACGTCATTTGCACCGGGTGCGGCCAAATCCTTGATCCCGAGTTTGCCGCCATGATGGAGATCACCCAAGAAATGGCCCGGCAGACCGGCTATCAGATCACCCATCACCAATTGAATTTTTTCGGGCTCTGCCCCAAGTGCCAAAAGGAAGGGCGGAAGGCTCGAATCAAGGAGGGGAAATGATTATGGATAGAAAGACCTTTTCTGGCAGAGGCACGTCGAACCGGGACTGGTGGCCGAACCAGTTGAACCTGAAAGTTCTTCAGCAGAACTCTCCCAGGAGCAATCCCATGGGCGAGGAGTTCAACTACGCGGAGGAATTCAAAAAACTCGACCTGGAGGCTCTGAAGAAGGACCTCTATGCGCTGATGACCGACTCGCAAGAATGGTGGCCGGCCGATTTCGGCCACTACGGGCCGTTATTCATTCGGATGGCATGGCACAGCGCGGGCACCTACCGCATCGGCGACGGCCGCGGGGGCGGGGGGTCCGGCTACCAACGCTTTGCCCCCCTCAACAGCTGGCCCGACAACGTGAACCTCGACAAGGCGCGCCGGCTCCTCTGGCCCATCAAGCAGAAATACGGCAAAAAGATCTCCTGGGCCGACCTCATGATCCTGGCCGGCAACTGCGCGCTGGAGTCCATGGGCTTCAAGACCTTCGGCTTCGGCGGCGGCCGCGTGGACGTTTGGGAGCCGGATGAGACCTACTGGGGGACCGAGACCACCTGGCTTGGCGGAGACAAGCGCTACTCCGGTGAACGGGACCTGGAGAATCCTCTCGCGGCCGTACAGATGGGCCTGATTTACGTCAACCCGGAAGGCCCCAAAGGCAACCCGGACCCCATCGCCGCGGCCAAGGATATCCGGGAGATTTTCGGGCGCATGGCGATGAACGACGAGGAGACGGTGGCGCTCATCGCGGGCGGCCACGCGTTCGGCAAATGCCACGGGGCCGGCCCTGCGTCCCATGTGGGGCCTGAGCCGGAAGCGGCCGGCATCGAGGAGCAGGGCCTCGGCTGGAAGAGCAGCTTCGGCAGCGGCAAAGGCGGCGATACGATCTCCAGCGGCCTGGAGGTCACCTGGACCCCCACGCCCACGAAGTGGAGCAACAACTTCTTCAAGAACCTGTTCAGCTACGAATGGGAATTGACGAAGAGCCCGGCCGGGGCGCAGCAGTGGCAACCGAAGGGCGGCGCGGGCGCCGGCACGGTGCCGGATGCCCACGACCAGTCGAAGCGTCACGGGCCAAGAATGCTGACCACAGACCTGGCCTTGAGGTTCGACCCCGCGTACGAAAAGATTTCCAGGCGCTTCTACGAAAACCCGGACCAGATGGCGGACGCCTTCGCCCGGGCGTGGTTCAAGCTGACCCACCGCGATATGGGCCCGCGTTCGCGCTATCTCGGCCCGGAGGTGCCGGCTGAGGATTTGATCTGGCAAGACCCGGTGCCCGCGGTGGATCATAAGCTGATCGACGCGCAGGACATCGCCAACCTCAAGGGCAAAATCCTGGCCTCGGGCCTGTCCATTTCCGAACTGGTCGCCACCGCCTGGGCGTCGGCCTCCACGTTCCGTGGCTCGGACAAGCGCGGCGGTGCAAACGGGGCGCGTATCCGCCTGGCGCCGCAAAAGGATTGGCAAGTCAACCAGCCGGCTCAACTGGCGAAGGTCCTTAAAGCCCTGGAGGGCATCCAAAAGGAGTTCAACGGCGCACAGTCCGGCGGGAAGAAGGTGTCGCTGGCGGACCTGATCGTTCTGGGCGGTTGCGCCGGCGTTGAGCAGGCCGCGAAGAACGCGGGTCACGAGGTGACCGTTCCCTTCACGCCGGGACGCACGGATGCGTTGCCGGAGCAAACCGACGTACAGTCATTCGCGGTACTCGAACCGGCTGCGGACGGGTTCCGTAACTACCTCAAAACCAAATACGCGGTAACGGCAGAAGAACTGCTGGTTGATCGGGCGCAACTGCTGACGCTGACCGCTCCCGAGATGACGGTGCTCGTGGGCGGCATGCGCGTCTTGAATGCCAACTTCGGACAGTCCCGGCACGGCGTCTTCACTAAGCGGCCGGAGACGCTCACCAATGACTTCTTCGTGAATCTGCTCGACATGAGCACGGTGTGGCAGGCGACCACGGAAGACGAAGACGTGTTCGAGGGCCGTGATCGCGCCACGGGGGAACTCAAGTGGACCGGCACCCGGGTCGACCTCATCTTCGGTTCGAACTCCCAACTCCGGGCCTTGGCGGAGGTCTACGGATGCAAGGATTCCCAGGAGAAGTTCCGGCGCGACTTTGTGGCGGTGTGGCACAAGGTAATGAACCTTGACCGCTTCGACCTCGCCTGATCGCGGCATAAACGTCTGCGGCGATTTTGTGCAGGCCGGGAACCTATAGTAGCGGCAGGTGTCCGGCCCCCCTCACCCCGGCCCTCTCCCCCCAGCGGGGGGAGAGGGAGTTTTTCCCCCCTGGATCCTTAGAAGTCATTTCAAAACCTATTTTCCGGGGTCGTCTCGAATCGGCCAGATAGTGTTAAGAGTGAAAATAATTCCCCCCTTTTCTAAAGGGGGGCAGGGGGGATTTTATAAGCGCCTGAAAATCCCCCTAAATCCCCCTTTAGAAAAGGGGGACTTAAATCCCACTCCTTGCGACCCTTACAGGGCGGAAACGTATCTGAAGCTTTAAAATAGGTTTTGAAATAGGTTCTATCAACATTAGGGTAGTTATGGTTTTATCCCCTCTCCCCCAATGGGGGAGAGGAATAGGGTAAGGGGGAATTAAATTTCCTTTCTGCTGCGGATAATAAGCATAAAGCAAATTTAGAGAACGGATTATTTGGGGTAGATCTTCTTCACCCAATCCGGGGTGGCCGCGTCGGGAAGGGAATCGCCTTGGGGAATATAGGGCTTGAGGTCCAGGATGGGGGAGCCGTCTTTGGCGTCCAGGTCCGCCACCTCCACGATATGACCCTCCACCTTGATGATGGGACAGACGCTGAGGCCGATGAGGTTGGGCCTGACCGGGGCGCGGGTGGCAAAAACCCCGGTCAAAGGATTGGTGGGGTCCCGGCGGGGATGGACCTTGAGGGTGGCCCGTTCTTCCGGCCTGTCGTTCTCATGGAACCAGTAGAGCACCCAGACGTGGGAAAATCCGGCCAGGCCGTCCAGGGCCGGGGTAAATTCCGGGAGGATTTCCAGGAAGATTTGCTTTCCCTGATGCTTGACCGTGCCGATGGGATTTAGCTGCATGGATTTGATGGTCTCTTTCCCCGAGGCTTTTTCTTGTTTTTTAGGGGATTGTCCTTGAGTCGTCCCTGATAGTGCAAGGAAGATCACTATTAACCAAGCCAAACCCTTTGGGTTTTTGAGAAGCATGGAATCAGCCCCCTCCTTGAAAAACCTCCCCACGCATCACTTCCTCAATTATCCTCAGTGATACATCCTCCTGGATCACCGGCTCGCCCAGGCGTTTAAGCAGCACGAAGACCACCCGGTCGGCCTGGCGTTTTTTGTCCAGGGTCAGGGCGGCGAGGACCGCCTGGGGGTCGAGGGCCGGGAGGCGGCGAGCGAGGCCGAAACTGCGGATGAGTTGTTTACCCCAAGCCGCCTCCTGGGGAGGCAATCCCACCAGCTTTACCGACAGGCCCAGTGCGGCCAGCATGCCCCAAGCCACGGCCTCGCCGTGGGCCAGGTGGAAGTTCGAGGCCTGTTCCAGGCCGTGGCCCAGGGTGTGGCCGAAATTGAGGATGCGGCGCAGGCCGCGTTCCCGTTCATCCGCAGCCACAACTTGAGCCTTGATGGCCGCGGCCCGGTGGATGATCTCCGTCAATTCCCCTTCATCCTTAAAGAGGCGTTTAGCCCCTTTCTCCATCCGGGTCAGCAGGTCCGGGTCCCGGATGAATCCGTGCTTGATGACTTCGGCCAGGCCGTTGCGGCGCTGGGACGGGGGCAGGGTCCGGAGGAATTGGGGATCAACGGCCACCAGCCGGGGTTGGTGGAAGGTGCCCAGGAGGTTTTTCCCTTCTGTCAAATTAATGGCGGTCTTGCCGCCGATGGCCGCGTCCACCATGGCCAGCAAGGTGGTGGGGATTTGGATGAAAGGCACGCCCCGCATGAAGATGGAGGCCAGAAAGCCGGTGAGGTCCCCCACCACGCCGCCTCCCAGGGCGAGCAAAGCCGTGCTGCGGTCCGCGCCCCGGGCCAGGAGTTCCTTGGCCAGGCGCTGGACCACCGGCCAGGTCTTGGCCCGCTCTCCCTGGGGAACGGTAAGGAGAGTAGGGGAGAACCCTCCATCCTTCAGGATAGTGACTGTCTGGTCTCCGTAAAGGCTCCCTACCCGGGTATCGGTGACGAGAAAAATCCGGATGGAAAGGCGCAGAGCTGCCAAGAGCAAAGGCAGCCGGAGGCGCAGACCCGGGTCGATGAGGATTTCATAGCTCTGGTCCCGGCCGGGCAGGGGCAGGGAGATTGCCCTCAATGCCAGCCTCCGGGCCGCAGTTTTTGAAGTTCCTCCATCAGGGTCCCGAACTGGTTGGGATAGAGGGACTGGGCGCCGTCAGACAAGGCCTTTTCCGGCTCATGGTGCACTTCGATGAGCAGGCCGTCGCAGCCCGCGGCCACTGCGGCCCGAGCCAATGGCGGCACCAGGTCCCGGCGGCCCGCGGCGTGGCTGGGGTCCACGATGATGGGGAGATGGCTTTCTTTGTGCACCACCGGGATGGTGGCCAGGTCCAGGAGATTGCGGGCGTGTTCGCCGATGGCCCTGATGCCCCGCTCGCAGAGGATCACCTGGGGATTGCCCTCCGACAGGATATACTCCGCGGCCATGAGCCATTCTTCCAGGGTGGCGGACATCCCGCGTTTTAAGAGCACGGGTTTTTTGGCCTGTCCGGCCAGGCGCAGGAGGGTGAAATTCTGCATGTTCCGGGCGCCGATCTGGATGATGTCCGCGTATTTCGCCACCAACTCCAGGGAGCAAGGGTCCACGGCTTCGGTGATGACCAGCAAACCCGTTTCTTTCCGCACTTTGCGCAGTATTTTCAGGCCTTTTTCCCCCAGACCCTGATAGCTGTATGGGGAGGTGCGGGGTTTGAACGCGCCGCCCCGAAAGACCCGGGCCCCTGCGGCTTTCACCATCCGGGCGATGGTCAGGGCCTGGCTTTCGCTTTCCACCGCGCAGGGACCGGCCATGACCACAAACCGGTCTCGCCCCACCTCCAGGCCCGGCAGAGCAATGATACTATCTTCCCGCTTCATTTCCCGGCTCACCAGCTTGTAGGGCCGGGACACGGGAATGGCCTGGACCACTCCCGGCATATCCAGGAACAAGGCCGGGTCCACCGGCCCGGGATTGCGCAGGATGCCGATGGCCGTGCGTTCGCCGCCCGGCATGGGCTGGGCCACGAACCCCAGGGCCTCGATTTTGGCCACCACCGCGTCTATCTGGTCGCGGGTGGCGTCTTTATCCATGACGATGAGCATGGCTGGTTCTCCGGGTTAAAAGCAGTTTTCGGTTTTTTGTTTTTGGTTTTTAGTTAAAAACATTCTTTGGAAGACCCCGGAAACCGCAAGATAAGCATAATATTCCAGAGTTTCCCCTTACTTTTTTCTATCAATGGACGGAAGAAATGTCAAATCGGGGATTTAGAGGAAGGAAAAGGAAAAGAGGTCGGGGGCGGAGACATCCCCGCCCCCTAGGTTACCTGCCCCTTGATTATTTTGCTAATCCTTGCGGGAGAGTTGCAGTTTCTCCAGGGCCCGGTGCAGGTTGGCCGTGGCTTCCTGGTAATAAGTGGTGCGGACGTCCAGGGCTTTCTGGAAACATTTGGCGGCCTCTTCATAGTGGCCGTCCTGAAAATAATAGACCCCCAGATTATTGTATGCCTGGGCCTCATCCCCAGCCTTCAAAAAGGCTTCCAGGGCTTCGGGATAACGTTTCAGTCCCGCCAGGGCCATGCCCAGATGCCGGTGAACCTTGAGATCCTGGGGAGCCAGGGATTTAGCTTTTTGGAGAGGCGCCAAGGCCTTGGAGTAGTCCTTCTGCTGCAAATAGGCCTGCCCCAGGGTAGTTAGACAGTTGATGTTGCCGGGTTCCTGGGCCAGAGTCTGGGCCAGTTCCGAGATGGCCCGTTGGTGCTGTCCTGCCTCCAAGTAAGCGACCCCGAGCAGATAACGGGCTTTAACCCGCCTGGCGTCCCGGTTCAGCACCTGCTGAAATTCTCCTATAGCCAGGGGGTATTTTTTCTCTTCCAGGTGCACCATGCCCAGGGCTTCATGCGCTTCCAGCATCTCCGGACGCTGCACCAACACCAGGGCAAATTGCTGCCGGGCCTCTTCCATCTGGCCGTTGAGGAAAAAGATAACCCCCACCTTATAACGGATATCATGCCGATCGGGATTTTGTTGGAGAATCTCCATAAAATTGATCAGGGAAGTCTCATAGTCCCGGCTTTGCAAGGACATTTCCCCCATGGCTTCCAGGCGGTCCAGGGGCAAGTTCTGCTGGCCCGCCCTGGCGGCTTTGGCCTGCTTCTTTTCCCACTCCGTGTCCGCGGCCGTCAGCTTGGCTTCTCTTTGCATCAATTCCTTGCGCATGCTGTCGGGGGATTGCTTGCCGCACTGCGCCAGAAGCAGGGGCAATGCCAACACGGGCGCCAATAGCAGTAACCGGGGAAGCCTCATAATCATCGCTCAGTCATCCAATTTGGCCATAATTTCCCTGCGTTGCAGCAGGTCTTTCCCCAGGAGCACTTTCACGGCCACGTCCTCAGGGAGTTTAGCGTTCTGCTCCAGGGAGGAATTGGAGAAAAATTTGGTTTTCAGATTCCGGGCTACCTTTTCTGAACCGGGACGATAATAGATTATGGTTTTTTCGGCCCCAAAATCGATGTGGTTGCCGATGTTCACCACGTTAAAGCCTTCCTGGGAGAGCATGGACCTGGTCTTGCGGGCCAGGTCCGGGGCAGGGGTGCCATTGCGGATATCGATGCCGTTTTCTCCCAATTCGGTAGCCGTCAGATATGGATGCGGCGTAGCTAACAAAGGAGAAACAGAAGGGGTGGCCGGAACCGTAGCCTTGGCTTGAGCTGCGGCCGGAGCCGATGCTTTGGCTTGGGCCGCTGCCGGAGCCTTGGCCGGGGCCGCGGCTTTGGCTTCTACTGGAGGCGGAGCCGGAGATTTGGCTTGGGCCGCGGGAGGAGCCGGGGCAGACGCGGCCGCGGTTTTCGGCTTCGGTTCCTGATGAGTGGCGCTCATCCCGGCAGCAATCTTTTCCGCCGCCGGCCCGGGGTCCGCGGCAACGGCGGACGGCTTCACCGCATCTTTTCCCAGGACAATTCTGATGTTCGCACCCTTGTAAATCTTCTCCCCGGCTTCCAGGCGGGACTTGGGATATTTGGCGCTTAAAGCCCGGGCTACCGCTTCTGATCCCGGACGATAATAGATTATGGTATTTTGATCGGCGAAATTCCGGTAGTTGCCGATACCCACCACCTTGAAACCGTCTTCTTTGAGCTTGGACCGGACCTGGCGGGCCAAATTGAATTCCCCAGTGCCGTTCAATACTTCGATGCCGTCTTGGGCCAGCTTTTCCGGAGTCAAACGCTCCGGGGACGCGGCCGCGCTTGATTTGGCCTTTGCCGCTGGCGGGGGAGTCGGCGGTGCGGTGGCTGCAACATTTTTCTTGTCAACGGCCGCGGTCTTCACGGGAGGCGCCGGGGGTGACTTTGCCTGGGCTGGCGCGGCGGCCGCGACCGGCGTCTCCGGTTTTTTCTGATCCACAACCGGGACTGTCTGGGCTACAGGTTTAGGGGTAATGGGTTCGCTGGGCGACTTGGCCGCAAGGGTCGGCTCCGGGGCAGGCGCGGGTTTAGCCGCGGCCGCCGAAACTGGGGACTCCTTCACCGGCTGTACGGGAGGAGCAGAATCGGCAGCGATCTTCACAGGTTCCCGAGCCTTGGCCGGAGGCGCGGCCGGGGGAGCAACCGGAGCAGCCGCGGGGACAGCAGTCGGGACAATCGCCGGAACCGCAGCCGGTGGCTGCGGAGCAGACGCCGGGACAACCGGCAGAGATGCCTTGTCCGGAGTCGGCTCCGGGGTGGCCGCGGTGGACGGATTTAAGCTAGCCGGAGGCGGTGTAGCGGCCACCGAAGCCGGAGGCGGCGTGGCGGCCATCGGGGCAGGCGACGGGGTGGCTGCCACTGGAGGAGACGGCGGAAGCTTGGCATAAGTGGAAGTATCCACGCCGCCTAAAGCCACCATCACCTGCTGCATTTTTTTCTGGGCCACCACTTCGCCTTCCGCTTCCTGCCAGAGGCGGCGGGCCTCTTCGGTGCGGCCGCGGCGGCACAGCAGCAGTCCCAGATTATTCCGGGCCATGATGTTCTGGGGATTCCGGGTCAGGGCCTGGCGAAAGCAGGCCTCGGCCTGATCCCATTGACCGGCCAGGTAATAAGAAAAACAGAGGTTGTTGTTCAATGCCTGGTTGGAGACGTCCAGGGCCAGGGCTTCCTGATAGAGTTTTTGGGCCCGGGTGTATTCTCCCATCTCATCGCAGGCCAGAGCCAGGGCATTCAGCACTCGAATATTACCAGGGTCTTGCTGATATGCGGCTTCCAACTCCCTGAGGGCCATCTCCGGGCGTCCCATTATTTTGAGATAATGGGCGTTACGCAGCAGCCGGGTGCTATCTCCTGGAGGGGGCTTCATAGCCGCCAGGGAAAGACCCTCGGCGTTAGGAGGAAACTGGCTGTACTCTGTGCGGCCGCAACCGACCCCCCAGAGCATCATGACAACCACGACCCCGATGCCGCAAATAGCCGCGGCGCGGAAATTAGCGGTTACCCCGATCCTGTTTCGATTCACTGCATTACCCTCCGTAATCAAGCGCCGGCGTTGGGAGCGCGGCATGAGTGGCCGGGCCAATATTAGTAGTGAGTATGTTTTTCTTTGTATGCCCCACAAAGCCTTATTCCATTAACCGCAGCAGGAAGAAAAGAGAACCTTCCTGGAATAGTTATTGGCTCTGTCGGATTATCAACCTGGTCTCCGGTTCCTTTGCTGGCGTAAAACTTTGGTCGTATTTCTGCTGGGCGTTTGCCGCTGCCGTAGGGGTCATGCCCACCGCGGGCCTGGTGTCCACCACGTTCGGAGGAGTCACCATCATTTCCAACTTATTGCTGGTCACGGAGCGGCCGTAGTCGGCTTCCAAATTCCGGGGGACCCCGTCACCCTTGGCGCATCCCGCGCACCACAGCAGCACCATTCCCATAAGAAAAACAACCGTTATCCCGAAAAACCGTTTTTGTTGTCCGTTGATCTGTGGTTTCATTTCATGCTCCCCGGGTTATTGCAGCGTATTTTGTCCGAAGCCCTCGGGTAATCTTTGGGCCGGGGGCGGGGTGGCCCGGTTCTTGTTGTTACCGCGGCCTTCCAGAGCCCCCAGGAGGTAAGCTTCGGCGTCGGTGGGTTCAACATATTTGTCGGTGGGGAGCCGAACCGCGGTCGTGGTCAAAGGCTTGACCAACCGCGGTGTGGCCAGCACCACCAGTTCGGTCTCGTTCTTCTGGTATTGGACGGACCGGAAAAGTGCGCCCAGAATAGGGATGTCGCCCAACAAGGGGTATTTGTTAAGGGTGTTGCGGTGGTTATCCGACAGCAACCCGGCGATGGCAAAGGTCTGGCCGTCCTTGAGTTCCACGTGGGTAGTGACGGTCCGCATCCTCAGGCCCGGTACCGTCAGGCCGGCGAGAACCACCGGCGCGGTGGTAAAATCCAGCTCCGAAACCTCGGGGGTCACCTTGATGGCGATTTTGTCCCCGTCCAACACCGTGGGCGTAAATTCCAGAGCCACCCCGAACTTTTTAAACAGGATGGTAATGGTGCCAAAATCCTGGGGGACCGGCACGGGAAATTCTCCGCCCGCCAGGAAATTGGCCTTCTGGCCGCTGGTGGTCACCAGGTTGGGTTCCGCCAAGATCCTGCCCAACCCTTGTTGTTTAAGAATGTCAAAGAACAAGGTCCACATCACTCCCATGGTTTTGAAACCGCCGAGCGCGGTGATGGCCGTGCCGATGCCCTGCGTCCAGCCGGTGGTCAGAGAACCCACGGGAGGAATAGTGGTGGGCGTCACCCCGATCAGCCGCTGCAGCCCGCTGATGCTGGTGAGTGAATTGATCTGGCTGACGCCGAAATTGCCGGATTTGGTGACGCCATGGAAGTTGACCCCCATGCGCCGGGCCACGTCCCGCTGGATCTCGGCCACGCGCACCTCCAACATCACCTGCTGCACGCCGCCCACGTGCATGAGATTAATTACCCGGCCCTTTTCTTTGGCGCCTCCTCCAATAGAAGTCGCACCCGCCCCACTGGCCCCCGAGACCATGCCGATATTGCTGGCCTGGGGGTCTTCCACCGCGCCGCCGCCGCCGGCCTTGATTCCCAGAAAGGATTCAGCCACGCTGATGGCAGTCTGCTGGACCGCGGCACTGGAGACCTCCCCGGAGAGGACTATGGAGATGCCCGAGGCTTCCACCCCGATTTTTTCGTTGGGGAGAACCTTATGGAGTTTCTCTTTAAGGAGGGTGACATCCAATTCCACCGTTACCTGGGCGGCAGTAAAGCGGTTTTTGCCCCAGAGGGTGATATTGGTCACCCCGGGGGCCATGCCGTTGACATAGATTTCCCTCTCCGAGATCACCACCACGTCGGCAGTATCAGGGTGGCCACCGAAACGCGGGTAATGGGGAAAGGGGTTTTGATTACCTTGGAACTCCCCACCCGCAGACGCAATATTTGTTTGATCTCCTGATCCCGCACCTTATCCAGCAGGTCGGCGCTCTCAGCCGGACCCCCTCCGGCCCAGAAGCATAAGAAAAGTACCAGGAGAACCCCCCCCAATAACCTGGCCGTGACGGCTTTCCACTCCAGGCTGGCTCCGTTAATCATCTTTAGCGTTCCTTAAGATTTTATTTCTAGGTTTATTCGGATTTTTTCCCAAATAACTTTAAGAAAATTACAACCATTCATAATTTTGTTAATCAGCCGCCGACTGGGAAAACAGTCGGCGAGATGCTCGACAGTTAAGACCCCGATGTCCGCCCCCCGGATTAGTTCAAGGTTTTTATTCTTTTTGTTCTTCCAGTTGATTTTAGGAAAGTTACAAACCGATGATCTTTTTATGCCGATCAAAAATCATTCAAGATTCGGGCCAAAAGATGAAGATGGGGCGGGGGAGCCTCTTTGCAGGTCCGGGAGGAGGGGCAATTATGCCATTAACGCGCCGCAATTCAGGGCAGTAGAATCTGCCCCAATTCCAGTTTTTTATTCCTCAAAGATGTTGGAATTACGTCAAGATTATGGACCATAGTCAGGTTTCCGACACTTTTATTAGTATCTTAGACTCTGCCAATAAAGAACCGCCATTCCCAAGGCCAGGGCCGCGGCGTAAGGGATTCGCTGCTTGGGCGCGATGGAATTCGGTGTCTCCTGACTCTGAGGTTGACGGAGAAAAATGCTTTTCAAGTCCATCCAGATTTGCAGCATCTTGGACACGAGAACCCCCCGCCAGGCCAAGACCAGGAAGATCAAAAGGCCACCGCAAATCCCCATGTAAACGAAGAGGATGAGGGTGTCCCGGGGGCCCAACCAGGCTCCTAAGGCCGCCAATGCCTTGACGTCTCCCGCGCCCATGCCTTTGAGAATATAGGGGATGATGAGGAGGCCGAAACCCAGGATCAGCCCCAGAAAGCCGGACCATAGTCCCCCCCAGCCATGGAAACCGATTTGGAAACCCAGACCGGCTGCGGCTGTGCCCAGGGTGAGGTAATTGGGGATACGCTGCGTCTTGATGTCTCCCCAGGCCATCCACAGGGAAAGCAGCAGCGGCAGCAGTAAAGAAGAATTGCTTCTCAGCCAGAAGTCAAAATCGGCAAAGGTCAAGGGCCAACCTCCACCGGTGCGGGGCCCGCGCCCTGTCCCGGAAAGTATGTTGTTTGTTTAAATAAATAAGATTTCAGCAAGTTAAAGGTTAAGCGGCCGCTCATTGTTTTGACGCCAAACGCCAAACGCAAAAGCCGTAATCCATATATCGGATTTTAGGTATTCAACTTGATTCCAACTGGGGGCCGGGGCTTTGACAATTATTTGACACTAAAGCCAAAGCCCCGGTGAGATTAAAGAAACGAGGAGTTAGAAAGTTATTTCTCAGGATTCCGGGGCTCGACGGTCCCGGCCCTGAACGTCGCAAACCATCACCACCAGATCGCTGCTCCGGCCGGTGACGTCTTTGACCAAATCTTCGAAAACCGCCTTCACCGAGAAGCCGGCGCGTTTGAAGGCGGTTAGAGCAGAGAGGGCCTGCAAGTGAATCTCGGCGATGAGCTTTTCCAGGCCGAATTCTCCTGCCAGTTCCACCAGTTCGTTAATGAGGAGAGTCCCTAATCCCCGATTCTGATAATCTTTGGCCACCACTACCCGCAGATTGCCCAGATGCCGTTTCCAACCCATCTGGCGCATGTGCAGGGTGGCGTCACCGACGATCCGGCCGTCGGCTTCGGCCAGCAGAGGAAAGGCCTTGCGATAGTCGATATTGTTCACCCAGCGATCGATGACCGCGGGGTCCCGCACGTCGCTGCGTAGAAAGAGCAGGTCTTTTTCGTCGAGGCCTCGGAAGAATTCCAGCAGCTTTTCCCGATCCTCCTTCACCATGGGCCGCAGAATCACCCGGCTGCCGTCTTTCAGCACTCCCTCTTTGTGGTAAGGCTTCATCATACCCCCTTTCTGATAAGGAGCGGCGCCTGCCCCGCCCTGACCAATGCTGCCCAAACCCTGAAGATTTCCTCTACCGCTATTATTTTTTTTTCATTTACGGCAAACTGAACTTGTTAACTATGCATTACCCTAATCTTTCATCGAAAAAAGCAAAACCCGCCTCACTTCCCCTGAGCCAACCTCTCCGCCAGGAAAGGCGACAGCCCGGCGTTGAGTATCCGCCGCTGGGCCCCAGGGATGTCATAAGGCACGGATTTAAAATGGATGGAAAACTCTTCCGTATCGAAAATCGCGTACGCGGCCTCCGGATTGCCGTCCCGAGGCTGGCCCACGCTGCCGGGGTTGATCAGATAATGACCCTCCCGTGACAGAACCACCTTAGGCTGGGTAATTTCCCGGGAAGCCACTGTGCCCCGGATATCCCGATACCATAAAGCCCGCCGGTGGGTATGGCCGAAAAAACAGACTTTTATTTGGCCATGTTCCCGCATCTGGGCAAAGACCCGTTTTCCCTGGAAATGGTAAGAAATATAGGTGTCGGCGCTGGTGGGGGTGCCGTGGCAGGCCAGAAAACGTCCCCCCAGCTCCTGGGTCAGGGGCAGGGCCTGCAAGAATTTGCGCCAGGCCGGGCGAAGCTGCTCCCGGGACCACATCAGGGCCTGGTGGGCGATGAGATTGAAGTTCTCGGCCCGCTCCGGCTCCAACAGGGCCAGGTCGTGGTTGCCGGCCAGGTTAAACCATTTTTCTCCGGTGAGCAGTTCCAGACATTCATTGGGGCTGGCGTTATAACCCACCAGGTCCCCCAGGTTGAGGACCGCGTCCACGCTCTCCTGGCGGATTTGGGCCACAACGGCCTCCAGGGCCTCTAAATTACTGTGGATGTCGGAGATAATGGCCAGCCGCATTTTGAAAGCAGTTTTTAGTTTTTAGTTTCTGGTTTTTAGTAAACAGCATTTTTCTGTTAATTCGAAATTTATATCCGGGGGTTTAATAACAATATTGCGTTTTGGATAATTTTAACCTTTATTAAACCCAAAAACTAAAAACTAAAAACTAAAAACCATCCTTTCCCTGCCTTCCTTGACATTTCTGGGGATTCTGGTACCTTTGCCCCACCTTATCATGGAACCCGGCTATTTGGTAGAATTCTTCGACCAGAGGCGCATCCTCTGCGGGATCGTCCTGGAACTGAAGGGGGAACGCTTACACGTCCTGGCCCAAACCAACCGGGAAATGACCCTGGCCAGGAAACGGGTGCTCCATGCCTCCCCCAGCCGCATCTCTCCCCAACTTCCCCGCCAGCAGTTGCTTGATGTTCTGGAAAAGACCGCTCGAAAGCGGGAAACCTTGAAAGACTCCATCCATTTGGAAGAAGTCTGGGAATTGCTGGCCCAGGAAGATCAGGCCATGACCGCCGTGGAGATGGCCGACCTCTGGTTCGGGGAAGCCTCGCCGGATCAGGTGGCGGCCCTGGAGAGGGCCCTGCTGGAGGAACGCTTCCTTTTTAAATATAAAGAAGAACTTTGGGTCCCCAACCCTCCGGAGGTGGTGGCCCAATTGCGGGATAATTACCAGCGGGAACAGGAGCGCCTGGAGGAAATGGAGGCCGCGGCCGCCTGGCTGAAGGCCGTATGGGATGGGGAAAGGGCCCCGGAACCCAAGAGCAAGGCGCAATTGGTGGAGCTGCTGCGCCAGATGGCTGTTTTCGGGCCCGAAGGTCCGGATTATGCCCAGGGTAAGGCCTACCTGGAGAAGGCCCGCCTCACCGCGCCGGACGCCCCTTTCCAGTTATTGGTGCGCCTGGGCGTCTTCCAGGAAGACGAAAACCTGGATTTATACCGCCTGGAAGTGCCCCGGGAATTTGCTCCGGAAGCCCGGGAGGAGGCCGTGGGCCTCAGCCGCCGGTCGCAGCCGGACCCCTATATCGGGCATCGCCTGGACCTCACGGTTTTGCCTTGCATTACCATCGACGGGGAGCGCACCCGGGATTTTGACGACGCTCTCAGCCTGGAAGAGACGGACAGCGGCTGGCGTCTGGGAGTCCATATCGCCGACGTCTCCGCTCTGGTTAAGCCCCATACCCCCTTGGATAAAGAAGCCCAGGAGCGGGCCACCTCCATTTATCTGCCGGAACACCGCCTGCCCATGCTGCCGGAGGAGATCTCGGAAGATATCCTCAGCCTCCTGGCTGGTCAGGAACGCCCGGCTCTGAGTTTTTTGGTCAACCTTAGCCAGGAAGCGGAGATTCTGGATTGGGAAATCCGTCCCAGCATTATCAGGGTTAAAGAGCGGCTCACCTACCAGGAGGTGGACGGGCTTCTGCCTCAAAAGCCCCAGCTCGCCTCCCTTCACCGGATAACCAACCTGCTCAGGGAGCGGCGCCTGGCCCAGGGGGGCTACGAGCTTAAGCTGCCCGAAGTCTGGGTGTATTTTAGCCCCCAGGGAGAGATTCACGTCACCGTGGAGGATCAGGAAACCCCGGCCCATTCCTTGGTGGCGGAGGCCATGGTCCTGGCCAACTGGCTGAGCGCCAGATTTCTGGCAGAGCAGGGGGTGCCTGCGATTTACCGCAGCCAGCCAGAACCCCGGGAAGCCATCAACCGGCAGGAAGTAAAAGGTTTGCTGGAACTCTACCGGGACCGCCGCCGCCTGAGCCGGGTGGTCATGGACCTTTCCCCCCAGCCCCATTGGGGCTTGGGAGTGGCCTACTACACTCTGGCCACTTCCCCCATCCGCCGCTACCTGGACCTGGTGATCCACCGGCAGCTTCTAGCTTATCTTTGCGGGGAACCTCTCCCTTATAATCACGAAGAACTGGGGCAGATTCTCACCGCCATCGAACCGGCCATGAGGCGGGCGGGTTTTCTCAAAACCCGGCGTCTGCGCTACTGGCTCCTCAAATATCTGGCCGGCAGGGTGGGGCAAAAAAAAGAGGCCCTGGTCCTGGAGGCCCTGCCCCACCGCTACCGCCTGCTTTTCCCCGACATCCATCTGGAAGTCTTCCTCCCCGCGCCCGCCACCTTGAAGCTCAATCCCGGAGATTTGGTCCTGGTGCGGCTGGAGAGGGTCAATCCCCGGGAGGATCAGATTAAGGTTTCCCTGGCGTGAAACAGTGAGCAGTGAGCAGTAAGCAGTGAGCAGCAGGTGGGGGCTGGCGGCAAGTAATCAGTAATCAGTGATCAGTAGTTCAGGTTTTTTTTACTGATCACTGATTACTGATCACTGATCACTATTTTCCAAAGACTCTCTCGAAAATCGCGGGCACATGCCGGAAGTAGCGGTTGAGATCGAAGACGGCGGCGATCTCTTCAGGGGAGAGGTACTTGCCGATCTCCGCCTCTTCCCGGACCCTTTGGGCGAATTCCCCGCCTTCCTCCCAGACCCGCATGGCCGGGCGCTGCACCAGGCGGTAGGCCGCGTCCCGGGTGAGTCCCTTTTTGACCAGCGCCAGGAGCAGCCCCTGGGAGAAGACCAGGCCCCGGGTGAGATTGAGGTTTTTGGCCATATTTTCCGGATAGACCTGGAGGTTTTTCACCAGCCGCGTCAGGCGGGCCAAAATGAAGTCCAGGAGGATGCAACTGTCCGGGGCAATGATCCGCTCCACCGAGGAATGGCTGATGTCCCGTTCGTGCCAGAGGGCCACGTTCTCGATCGCGGCCAGGGCGTTGGCCCGAAGCACGCGGGCCAGGCCGCAGAGGTTTTCGGAGAGGATGGGGTTGCGCTTGTGGGGCATGGCCGAAGACCCTTTTTGCCCCGCGGCGAACGCCTCTTCCGCCTCCCGGACCTCGGTGCGCTGGAGATGCCGGATTTCCAGGGCGATCTTTTCCACGCCCGCGCCCACCAGGGCCAGGGTGGTAAAAAATTCCGCGTGGCGGTCCCGCTGGATGATCTGGGTGGCGATGGGCGCGGGCTCCAGGCCCAGGATGGCGCAGGCCGAGGCCTCCACTTCCGGGGGCAGGTGCGAGAAGGTGCCCACCGCACCGGAGAGTTTGCCCACGGCCACGGCTTTTTTGGCCTGCTCCAACCTGGAGCGGTGGCGCTGAAACTCCGCGTACCAGAGCGCGAATTTCAGGCCCAGGGTGATGGGTTCCGCGTGCACCCCGTGGGTGCGGCCCACCATCACCTGGTCTTTATAAGCATAGGCCTGGTCTTTGAGCACAATCAGAAGCTCATCCACGTCGGCCAAGAGCAGGTCCGCGGATTCCTTCAGGCGCAGGCCTAGCGCGGTGTCCAGGACGTCCGAGGAGGTGAGGCCGAAATGGAACCAGCGGCCGTCCTCCCCCAGGCACTGGGAGACCTGGTCCACGAACGCGGCCACGTCGTGGTGGGTCTTTTTTTCGATTTCGAGTATGGCTTCCACGTCGCAGACGGCCTGGGAACGGGCCCTGGCCGCGGCTTCCTGGGGGATGATGCCGTGCGCGGCCATGGCCTCCATCGCGGCCAGCTCCACTTTCAGCCAGGTAACGAACTTGTGCTCTTCGCTCCAGAGATGGTACATGGCCTCGCGGCTGTAGCGGGGGATCATTATTTTTTCTCCTTACGAGTTTTGGCGCTTTTGCTATACACCTTTTTATCCCTAACGGACAGACTTTTTCCAGAGCCGGGATGGTCATAAGTCAATTTATTCTTTTCCATTGGGGCTAAATCAGCCAAATCTTCTGGTCCGGTAGCTGTCTCTTTGCCGGTTTGGTTAGCGGGAGCCACCGAAAAGACAAGGCGCTGGCCCAAGGCCGCGGCGATGCGGCTGAGCATGGACAGGGAATGCCCTTCGTAATCCGCGTCCTCCAGGCGGCTGATCACCGATTGGGTGGTGCCGATGAGCCTGGCCAGTTCTTTTTGGGTGAGGCCCGCCTGCTTGCGTAAATCATAGATGGTGCGGGCCACCTGCACATGGAGCCGTTCGGCCTCCAGGGACTGCCGCCGCTCCGCATCGTCCCCGATGTAGCGGCGGTGCAAGATATCGACGGCATTAGCGGTTTTTTCATTGTTTTTCATGGCGATTATCCTTGATGTGTATGTCTTACTGGATTTTTCGCAAACCTGAATTTGCGGTCGATGGCCAGATCAATCTCCTTTGGCGGCACCTTGCTGGTTTTTACCAAACCATGGGAGATAACAGCCCTGGTTCCTTGAAAGAAGTACAAGATCCGGTACTGAATACCTTGAAGAGCAATCCGCAATTCATAAATCCCGTCCCGGAGGAAATCCGCCTCCGGCCGTCTTAATTCGTGTCCCAGCGCGGCCAGGCGTTCGATTTTGACGATACATTTGTCCTGGGCCTTGGCGGGCAACCGGTCCAGCCAAGTCAGCAAGGGGACGGAACCGTCATCTTCGGAGAATAGAATTACCTCAGTTTCTGGCATCCAGCGGTCCTCACAATCAATATCGTCATATTGCGATAATTTGTCAAGAAAAAATTATCGTCATATTGCGATTTTATTTGGTTTTGTTTGACTGGCTAAAAAGGACCCGTTAATCTTTGGAGACTGGGAAATCAGAAAATATTATGCGGGTTGGGGAGGGGGGTGTGGGGGGAGGGGCAGGGTCCTCAGGACCCTGGTCCCTCCCCCACAAACTCTTTCTCAAAAGGTGAACCCATGCCCGAC
>Ga0233422_10000427_pt1 | contig 21444 bp, 20 predicted proteins | sample Watercolumn_Mata_2_FD_182724 | JGI IMG/M metagenome (GOLD analysis project Ga0233422, IMG submission 182724) | Freshwater microbial communities from Lake Matano, South Sulawesi, Indonesia - Watercolumn_Matano_2014_110_MG | ecosystem: Environmental > Aquatic > Freshwater > Lake | place...
ACCCATAAATAAAATCACCTCCCTTATAGGTATGGGTGATTTTATTTTATCACGAGAGCTACGCTTTTAAACGCGCTCGCCAGCTAAAGCTGGCGGTTTGACTGGTCTACTTAAAATCCCGCCGGTTCGGCGGGATTTTGAAAAAAACTAACAAAAATTATTCTGCGTTGACGGTGTTTTGGGCATTATGATTTTCAGCGGAAGACGTTTCCAAGGGCGCTGTTGCTTCGCTGACTGGCGCTTCGGCCGCGGCCTGAACTTTGGTATTGGCTTCAGCTTTTTCTTGAGCTTTTTGGGCGGCCAATTCAGCCTGTTTCTTTTTGCCTGGCCGGGACTTAGACGCTCTGACTTTATCGGCCTTAATTAAGCCCTGACTAACTAAAAGATTATGAATGGTGGGGCTGGTTTGCGCTCCTTTGGCCAGCCAATGGTTAACTCGCTCAACTTTAACTGTCACTCGCTTGGTCTGGGGATTATAAGAACCGAGATTTTCTAAATAATCGCCCCAGGGATCCCGACCCTTTTCAGTGACAATCAGCCGGTACAACGGCTGTTTTCTTTTGCCAACGCGGGAAAATTTAATAAACAACATAAAAAAATAAAAAAATCTTAAAAATTAAAAATTTATTGAGTATTGGTCCAATTGATTTACTTCGCCGGTAGTAAGAATTGAACCGTCAAGACGGTGCGTCCATCTTAACAATTTTGCCATAAAAAGTCAACTCCCTGGTGAATTATTTGCCGATGTCCTTGGCTTCGTCCAGCTTCAAGCTGATCAGTCGAGAAACGCCGTCGCCCTGCATAGTGACGCCGTAAAGCACACTGGCGCGGGCCATAATCGCCCGATTGTGAGTAATGATGATAAACTGGGTTTTGTGGGCCAACTCTTCGATAATGTCGCTGAACTTGGCCGAATTATTCTCGTCCAGCGCGGCATCGACTTCATCAAACAAAATAAATGGAGAGGGGTTGTTGGAAATAATAGCGCAAATCAGGGCCAAAGCGGTCATAGTTTTTTCGCCGCCGGACAACACCGAAATATTTTTAATTTTTTTGCCGGGCGGACAGGCCTCAATATCAATACCCATGTTGGCTAAAAATGATTTGTCCTCGGGATAAACAATTAACTTGGCTTCGCCGGCATTAATGGCCGCATTATCCTGAAGCGCGGTTTCCAGTGGAAACGATGGCGGCTCTTGGCCACTAATTTCGGCTCTGATAATTTCTGCCTCGGTCTGTTCTTCTTGCGGCTGCGCCAAAACCAACTTAGCGCTACCCCCATCAAACAATTTTTTAAAGTAGCGGGAAAAATCAGAATTGATCTTTTTGAATTCGTCTTCAAACTGCTTTTTAATCATCTTATCCAACTCCATCACAACCTTTTCCAAATCTTTTATCGCTTTAGCCAAATCCTGACTTTGCTGGTCTAAAAATTCATAGCGATTTCTAACTTCACCATATTCCTTTTCTACCTCTGGATCAGTACCTCCAATCAATTCTAATTTACTCTTGAGACGGCTCATTTTTAATTCACATTCATTTATATCCAGCCCCTTAAGATTGCTGTCTAACCGCGGCCGATAGTTATCACCTAAATCATGGCGCATGGCTGAAAATAAATCTTCCTTTTTTGTGTCTATTCTAGCCAATTCAACTTTAATTTCGTTAAGACTGCCAACTACCAGATTCAACTGGGCCTGCAATTGATAAAGTTGTTGCTGCAGAGTAAAAATAGTTTGTTTTTTTTGTTCTTCTTCTTCGTTAAAATTATCTATCTTCCCTTTTACTAGGGTCAACTTACTTTCCAACTCAGATAACTGCTTCTCCAGTGCCGCTTTTTCCTGTTTGAGACTATTAGATAATTCGTTTTGATTTTTTGCTTGGCCGCTACTCAGATCGCTCTTTACTTTTTCTAATTCCAGATTTAACTCGGCCGCCTTTCCTATTAAAGATTGGCGCTGGGAGACAGCTACCTCTAACTTTATCTTTACCTCATTAATCTCATTGACCAATAAGTCCTTGTTTTTTAAAAAACCCGAGAGTTGACTTTGCAAGTCGGAAATTTCCCGGCTGGCTTGATGCTGCTTTTCTTGAGATAAACGCCTATAAAACGTTTCCATTTCGGCAAAAATCAACTCGGCCTCGGCTTGAATTGTGGCCAGCGCTTCCAAAGTGGCAGCTGTTTTTAGTTGGGCGATAAAATCTTTTTGCAAGGAATAAAGGCGGTTAACCGCCAAACGAATCTCCTGATTGGAAATGCCCAGCTCGCTATTAAATTCCTTTTGCAACCGCAATAATTTGTTTTCCAACTCCTTAAAATCAGCCAGCGCCTCGGCCTGCCGGGCAATTTTAGCGCTAAAAATTTTTTGATGGCGATTAATTTGATTTTCCAAATCCGCTATTTCGTAGTTTAAATTTTTTAACTGCTCGTCGATGGCGCTCTGACGCTTCTCCAGCCAAGACAAATCCGGCTGACCCAATTTAAGATATTCACCCGTGAGCTGACCCTTAACTTCGGCCAACTGTTGCCACCATGCGTTTCTTTGGCCGGCCAACTTATCATAATCAGCCTGCAGGCGGCTAAAAGTCTCGGCCCGGCCGCGCTCCTGACTTAATTCTTCCAAGCGTTCCTGCAATCCGCCGACCTGTTGTTCCAGCTTAATTTTGTCTTTTTCTTTGAGCGCAAAAGCGCCGGCCTGTATTTGGTAAGCGCTGTCCAAATCCAACCATAGCCGACCGTAATATTGAATTTGCAAATCCCTTAGTTCTATTTCCACTTCTTTTCGTTTTTGCAAACGATTCACCTGACGGGTAAGCGATTTAAGGTGAGGGTCCAATTCCTGCAATAAGGTTTTTACCCGTTCTAGATTTTCCCGGGATTTTTTGAGCTTGCTGACCGAGCGGTCGCGCTTGATTTGAAACTGTTTGACGCCGGTGGCCTCGTCAAAAAAATCTTTGCGTTCCTGCGCGGAATAATTGACAATTCTATCCACCATGCCTTGGCCAATGACGCTATAGGTGTTTTGCCCAAAATTAGCCCGGGCCAAAAGCATCACTACGTCAAACAGACGAACCGTCTGTTTATTAATAAGATAATCCGAGTCGCCATCGAGATAAAGCTTTCTGGTGATAACGATCTCACTATAATCAACCGGCGCCAGACGGTCTTCGTTGTTGAGATACAAAGAAACTTCGGCTAGGCCCAATTGGGATTTTTGCGCCGAGCCCGCAAAAATAACGTCGGTGGCCTTCTTGCCGCGCAACAATTTCAAACTTTGCTCGCCCAAAACCCAGCGCACCGCGTCTACCACGTTGGATTTACCAGAACCGTTGGGGCCGACGATGGCCGTCACGCCACCAATGCCGTTATTAGCCGAGTGAGCGACTGAATTGACGGCTGGAAATTCCAAAACGGTCTTACTGGCAAAAGACTTAAATCCTTGAAGTTCGATTCTCTGTAAATACATAAGGTCAAGCCAAAATCCAGCCGCTAAGCGGCGGCTAGAGGTAAAATTATTTTTTTCTCAGTAAAGTTTTAAAACGCTGGGTCCAAAAAATTTTTTCCGGCCGCTGACCGTTTAACACCGCCAGATAAAAACTCACCCAGGAACCCAACACCAAAAATTCCCAAGCGGCCGACAAGCGCTCGGGACCGCTAATAGCATAATCAATGAATTCCAAGCCCTGTTGCCGCAACACCGCTTGGGTAAAAGCAAAACGTTTTTTTAGTTCTTGATTGGCCGTTTGATAATGAAAAAAAAGAAATTTAATCTTGGCGCTGACGGCCGGCGGCAACAACAGACCATCAAGTAGGTGGTGGTTGAGCTCGGGCAGTGGAAAGTTAAGGGCCAAATTTTTAGCGCTCTCCTGAAGCTGGTTGGCGAGAATGTGGGCGTTGGCTGTCGACAGGTCGGCGCCAACAATCACCGGCAGGCGACCAAAAAGTTGCTGGGCCAACGCTTTGGCTAGATTGTTTTTACTGGCCACCTCCAGCCGCCACCAGGAATTTAAAATCGCGCCCTGCTCTGAAGCGGCTTTAATTTCCGAAAGATTGACTTTGATTAATTTCAATTTGGACAACGCGGCCAAAAGCAAACCCAATTGCAAACCCAAGCCGTAACGCGGCTGGCCAGAGGGGTTGTATTTTTGATCAATCAAATAAAGTGGCAAATGATGCTTATGACTGGCTGACAATAATTGGCCGCCGGCCGTCAGACAAATAATTTTGGCCTTGGCCTTAAGAGCCAGGCGCAGGCAAAACAACGGCTCCTCGGTGTCGCCGGAATAACTGGAAATAATTACTAAAGTATCGGGGCCGACAAAGGCCGGCAAATTATAATCGCGCACCAAAAAAAACGGCACTTTTATTTGCGGGCCATAAACGCCATAAACCAACTCGGAAGCGAGGTTGGAGCCGCCCATGCCGCAACAAACCACGCCACCAATACTTCGCCAGCTGGCCGGCAAAGAAACCGCTTGCCCCATCAACCAACCAACCATTAATTGTTCCGGCAACAATAAAAAGGAATCGGCCACGCGGCCCTGATTAAATTTTTTTAATTTTTCTAACTGGTCTAGCTTGGTCATAAACTATGATTTTAAAATAAAAAATAAACTCGTCAACTACCTTAAGTTTAACAATTTTTTTTTAAAGCGGCAACTTAAAAACGACCCAGGGGGCATTGATTTTTGTCAAAAAACTGCTATAATTGAGGCAGTTGTAAATTAACCGATGTTATTATTTATCTTATGTCGGGACACAGTAAATGGGCGACCACACATCGCCAAAAATCAGCGGCCGATGCCAAAAAAAGCGCCGCCTTCACCAAGCTGGCCAATTTAATCACGGTCGCCGCCAAAAAGGGCGGCGGAGACATAGAAAGTAATTTTCAATTGCGCCTGGCCGTGGAAAAAGCCAAGCAAGCCAACGTGCCCAAAGATAATATTGAGCGAGCCATAAAAAGAGGCGCGGGCGCCAACAGCGACGGTCGTAATTTTGAAGAGGTGACTTATGAAATCCTTGGTCCGGGCGGCAGCGCTTTGGTGGTGGAAGCCGTGACTGACAATAAAAACCGCACCGTGAGCGAACTTAAAACAATTCTTAATAAGAACCAAGGACAACTGGGCGGACCCAACAGCGTCTTGTGGCAATTCAAACGCCAGGGCGAGATTGTAGTTGATAAAAAAGCGCTGGCGGGCAAAAATCCAGAAGAGCTGGAACTGGCTCTAATCGACGCCGGCGCCCAAGAAATAAAAACCGACGACCATGGCTGGCAAATTTATACCGAGCCGGATAAAGTCCAGGCTGTCACCAACGCCCTAAAAAACCAACAAATTGAAACTAAAGAATCAGCTTTAATCTTTTTGCCCAAAGAAGAATTAAAAATAATCGACCCGGAACAACAAAATAAAATAGAAGTTTTATTTGGTTTGTTAGAGGGGTTGCCTGACGTCAATAACGTCTATACTAATGCCGATTGGTAAACACAAGCCGCAAATTATTTTGGGCATTGACCCGGGCCTGGCCGACACCGGCTATGGCGTGATTAAAGTGGAAAACCAACGATTGACCGCCTTGGCTTACGGCTCTATCAAAACCAAGCCGTCCTGCGGCTTGGCCGAAAGATTGTTGGCGCTGGAACGAGAACTGCAAAAAATTATCAACCAATTTAAGCCGCGAGAGACGGCAGTGGAAGAACTATTTTTTTGTAATAACGTCAAAACCGCCCTTAGCGTCGGCCAGGCCCGAGGCGTGGTGCTTCTAACCCTTAGAAAAAATGGCTTGCCGATAACTGAATTTACGCCACTACAAGTCAAACAAGCGGTGAGCGGCTATGGTCAAGCCGACAAACGGCAAGTGCAAAAAATGGTGCAGACAATTTTAAAGCTAAAGGAACTGCCCCGGCCAGATGACGCCGCTGATGCGCTGGCAGTAGCCATCAGCGCCAGCAACCAACTGCTCCCGAATTAGTCCTTGACATTTACCGCCAGTCGTGTATAATAAAAAAATAGTTTAATAAATAAACAAAAACTATGCTTGATGACGCTATGAATCCAACTCCTTCCACTGATGAAGAGTTAGAAGAAGGGCTAGATGAAGAAGCCTTGGGCGAAGAAGAGGCCAAAGATGATGGAGACGAATCCGATGAAGACAACAGCGAAGACGCCGAATAAAAGCTGAAGGTTTATAAATACCGGGTCAAGCACCCGGTATTTTTTTATTTTTAGCAAAGTAAAAAATAAATGTTATAATTACCAATGACCGCTAAAATAAATATTATGACTATCCCCGCATTAAAAACTGGTTACCATTTGGAACAAAACTGGAGACAGCCGCGCAAAATTCAACGTCAGCCCGGCGCTGGCGGCAGAAAAAAAACCGCTATCGGCTTTTTGCCCGGCCGCTACAATGGCCAGCGCCGGAAAAAACACCCTTTCAAAAAACTGGCTGGACTGCTACTGCCAATTTTTATTTTACTGGCGCTAGCTGGCGGCGTAGCGGGCGTGGGCTTGATTGCCTGGGTATCTAAAGATCTGCCCAGCCCGGACAAAGTAATTAACCGCAATTTAACGGTCAGCACAAAAATCTACGACCGCACCGGTCAAACCGTGCTTTATGATGTGCACGGCGACATCAAACGTACCCTCATCAAATTAGAAGATATCCCTTCGACGGCAATTGCCGCCACCATAGCCGCCGAGGACCGTAATTTTTATAAACACCAAGGGTTCAGTTTAACTGGTATTATAAGGTCGGTGCTAAAAAATCTTTTTACCGGCAGCCGGGTTGGTGGTTCCACCTTGACCCAGCAATTTGTCAAAAACGCCGTCTTAACCAGAGAAAAAACTTACACCAGAAAAATTAAAGAGTTGCTACTGGCTTATCAGATAGAAAAAAGGTTTTCCAAGGACCAAATTTTGCAAATGTATTTTAATGAAATTCCTTATGGCTCGGTTATCTATGGCATTGAGGCCGCCAGTCAGAGCTTTTTTGGCAAGTCGGCTAAAGATCTGACCATAGCCGAGGGTGCGATTTTAGCGGCTGTTCCCCAGGCACCGACTTATTATTCGCCTTATGGCAACAACAAGGACCGACTGCTGGCCCGCCAGCGCTACATTCTCGACTCCATGGCCGAGCTGGGATTGATTTCGCCGGCTGAAGCCGAACAGGCCAAACAGGAAAAAATTATTTTTAAGCCCTTGCGCGAATCAATCATCGCGCCGCATTTTGTTATGTACGTCCGGGAGCTTCTATCGGAAAAATACGGGGAAGACTTTATCAACCAAGAAGGCTTAAAAGTTTATACCACCCTGGATTTGAATAAACAAAAAATGGCCGAGGAGGCGGTTAAAGATGGTGTGGAAGAAAACGGCAAAAAATATGAGTTTACCAATGCCTCACTGGTAGCGATTGACCCCCAAACCGGGCAAATTATCGCCATGGTCGGCTCGGTTGATTATTTTAATGACGAGATCGACGGGCAAGTTAATGTCGCGCTTCGGCCGCGCCAGCCCGGCTCGTCTTTTAAGCCAATCGTCTATACCACCGCCTTTGACAGGGGTTATACGCCGGATACTGTGCTTTATGATGTCGTCACTAATTTCGACGCCTCGGGCAATCGGCCCTATGAACCAAAAAACTACGACCTAAAAGAACACGGGCCAGTAACCATGCGCCAAGCGCTGGCCGGATCCTTAAATATTCCGGCCGTAAAAACCACCTACCTGGCCGGCGTTAATAATGTTTTAGATCTGGCGGAAAAACTGGGATATACCACCCTTAAGGAACGCGACCGCTTTGGTTTGTCACTGGTTTTGGGTGGCGGCGAAGTAAAATTGTTAGAACATGTCGGCGCCTTCGCCACTCTGGCCAATGAAGGCACTAAACACGAAGTCAATCCTATTTTAAAAATTGAAGATAAAAACGACAAGCGACTTTATGAATATAAAGATAAATCAGAGGAAATTATAAAACCGGAAATAACCCGATTAACCACCAGCATCTTGACAGACGATGAAGCGCGGTCGTTTATTTTCGGCCGGGGCGGTAAATTAACGCTGCCGAACCGGCCAGTCGCCGCTAAAACCGGCACCACTAATGATTACCACGATGCTTGGACGGTTGGCTACACCCCCAGTTTAGCCGCCGGAGTTTGGACTGGCAATAATAATAATAAAGAAATGAAGCGAGGCGCCGACGGCTCAATCATCGCGGCTCCCATCTGGAACCAATTTATTAGGGAGGCGCTTAAAGACACTGCCCCGGAAAGCTTTAACCAACCGGAAAAAATCATCACTGGCAAACCGGTTTTGGATGGACAAATTGACGGCATGGGCACCATAAAAATTGATACCATGTCAGGGAAACTAGCCACTCAATATACCCCCCAATCAACCACTAAAGAAATTCCCATCAAAGAAATCCATTGTCTTCTATATTATATTAACAAAGACGACCCGCGAGGCGACCCGCCCCAAAATCCAGCTGACGACCCACAATTTAACGGCTGGGAATCGGCCTTACAGCGCTGGGCTCAAGCCCAGGGATTGGAAATAACAACCAACCAAAACATCCCTACCGAATACGATGACATCCATCTGCCGGAAGACCAACCAAATCTAATCATCATTTTTCCCTTACCCGGCCAGATTATAAAAGAAACCAACCTAAATACAGAAGTTGTGGCTAGTGCCAAAAGAGGCATAAAAAAAATCGAATATTATCTGGATGATAATTTAATTTTGACTAAGAACGATGCCAGTGATGCCCCACTAGACCTGAGCGATTTTACTAACGGAGGCCACACCTTAACCATTAAAGCTAAAGATGATTTAGAAAACACCGCCACTAAATCAGTAAATTTAAACTTTAATTTGCCGGCGCAAAAAATTCCCCAATTAAGCTGGCTGACTAATGGCGGGTCGACGGTTAAAATTCCTTTTACTCTGGCGGCCAATCTAGATAATTGGCAAAAGATAAAAAAAATTGATTTTTATGGTCTAAAAGACGGCGATAAAATAGAACAATATTTGACTCACCTGGAGCCAAATAGTAGTAATATTAGTATAACAATTGATAAAAAATTAGAGTCTGGTGATTATTCTGTTTACGGCAATATTTTTGATCTTAAAAACAAAAAAATACCAACCGAAGCAATAAAAATAATTATAAAATAAAGGCAGCCACTAAATAGTGGCTGCCTTTAAAAAATAACTTTATTGTTTAATGGGCATAATAATATAAACATACCCTTTGCCACTGCCCGACTTTAAAACACAGGGATTATTATTATCATTTATCTCCAGTAGAATCTCCGGGGCATTAATGTTTTGTAATCCATCCAATAAATAACGGTAATTTAAAACAATATTATTTTCATCGCCGTTAATCTGCGCTTCCAGTGAAGAAATATTTTCTCCAGTTTGAGCCGAGGAAGAGGTAATAATTATTTCCTGGCTGGCAACCTTGAATTCCAACTTAATATCATAAATGCCACTTTTAGTAAATAAACTAGAGGCTTTTACCGCTTTAATTAGATTAGCGGTATTAATTTTAGCTTGAGTTTTATAATTGGCGGGAATAATTTGAATATAATCTGGATATTGGCCGTCAATCAAGCGGGAGATTAAATCAACCCCATTATAAGAAAACATGATTTGATTTTCGGAAATATAAATTTCCACGTTTTCCACTTCTTTTAAGGAAACATCGTCTTTAAAAACACTTAAAATACGAGAAATCTCTTGTAAGGTTTTTACTGGCACAATAATATTTTTTTCTTCAGCGCGACTTTTTTCCACTAAATCTATTCTTTTTTCCGCCAAACGATAGCTATCAGTAGCCGCTAAGATTAATTGTTGGTTTAATTTCATAAAAACACCTGAAATTTCCGGCCTAGTCTCGGAAAGAGAGGTGGCAAAAATTACTTCGCTAATTGCCTGTTTAAATTCTTTAGCTTCAATAATATAGGGTTTTTCTTTTTTTATTTTAGGAATTAATGGAAATTCTGAGGCGGCTTGACCTTTGATTTTTGTTTTTTGTTTTTGACACTCTATTTTTAAATTATCCTCTATTAATTCTAATTCCATTCTGTCTTTAGGTAATAAAGAAATAAAATCAGAAAATAATTTAGCATCAATACTAAATTCTCCATCAGTTTCCACTTTGGCCCGAACTTGAGTGGTGATGCCTATTTCTAAATTTGTGGCCGATAGAGAAAGTAATTTATCTTCCGATTTAATTAAGATATTAGCTAAAATTGGCAAATTAGAATTTTTATTGGCAATATGGCTAACAACTATTAATCCCTGATTTAAATTTTCTTGGGTGCAAGATATTTTCATATAAATTATTTTTTTAAATTTATATATTTAAAGTAATAATTATTAAAGGAGTTGAAAAGTGGATAAATAAATCAAAACATAAAAATTTATCGAAAAAGTAGTTATTTTTTATTTTTTTATTGTTTTATTAGATAAAAATATTTGTTGATAAAGTGGTAAAAATAAATTTTTATTATTTATATTCTTTAAAAATTTATTTTATCAACTAATTATCTTAAATTAATTAAGTAATTATCTACAGGTTTTTAAGGAATTTATCAACTATTTATCAACTATATAATTTTTGTTTTAAAATATTAATATCTTGGCGTAGTTTGTCGTCAATTTTTAAATTTTTAATAATTTTTTCATAAGCGTGAATGACAGTGGTATGATCACGTCCGCCCAACTCCTGACCAATAGTGGGATAAGAACTTTTTATTTCTTCACGCATTAAATACATAATAATTTGGCGGGGGTTGGTAAGATTTTTTTTACGGCATGGACCAATAATGTCAGTAATATCAATGTCAAAATATTCAGCCACCGTATTAATGATATATTTAGGGGTAAGGGATTTTTTTTGGGAATTGGCAATAATTGATTCTATTATTTGTTTAACATCATTAAGAAGTAGTTTTTTATTTTGTAACTGGCTGTGGGCAATAATGCGATTTAAAGCCCCCTCTAATTCGCGGATATTATTGTGAATCACGCTAGCCAAGTAATTAGTAATTTCCGGGTCAATAGAATAATTTTTTTCTTTAGCTTTAGCCTCAATAATCGCCATTTTTGTTTCCAGGTCCGGCGGGGTAATATCAGCAATCATCCCCCATTCAAAGCGGGAAATTAAGCGGTGTTCCAGGGTGGCAATAGCCTTGGGCGGCCGGTCAGAAGAGATGACAACCTGTTTGTTTTGTTGGTGGAGCTCGTTAAAAGTGTGAAAAAAGGCCTCTTGAGTTTGTTCTTTACCGGAGATAAATTGGATATCATCTATTAATAAGACATCAGTGGAGCGATATTTTTGTTTAAATTCGTCAATTTTTTTATGTTGAATAGAGTCGATAAAATCATTGGTAAATTTTTCACAAGAGACATAAAGGATTTTGGCGCGCGGGTTGTCCCCGAGTATTTTATTGCCGATGGCTTGTAAAAGGTGGGTTTTACCAAAGCCGACGCCGCCATAAATAAATAAAGGGTTGTAGGCGTGACCGGGATTTTTGGCTACCGCCAGCGCCGCGGCATGAGCTAGCTCGTTGTTTTTTCCAACAATAAAGTTGGCAAAGGTATATTTACTATTAAGGGTTAGGTCGCCGGCGGGTGATTTTTTGTTACCAACAATATCCTTTTCCGTGTCGGTTCCCAAGAAAGAGTTGACGGCGGCTGGGACCGTGGTTTTTTCTAAAAAATTAGAGCCAAGATTATTAAGGGAAGCGATGTTGCCGTCAATTTTATAGATAATTTCTTTAATTTGGCTGTTAGTGACGTTTTTAAGCGCCTTTAAAATCGTCTGGTGGTATTTTTTTTCCAGCCACTCCTTAGTAAAATTATTAGGTACGGAAATGGTCACTTTCACATCTTCAATATCAGCAATACTAGTATTTTTAAACCAAGTGGTAAAATTAGCCTTAGACAGTAAGAGCTCTAATTCGCCTAAAGCGGCCTGCCAAAGTTGCTGGGGTGTCATGGAAGGATTTTTAGAAAATAAAGTCCTTATAATTTTAGCACAGCTTTATAAAATTAAAAAGGGTCGGCAAAATAGGCATAGCGTTGAGTAATTGTTTATAAGCTGTTGATAAATAAAAAATAATTTTTAAATTGACCAAAAAATAAAAAAATGTTATTCTAATAAACAGATTTAACAAATAAATTTTATCAAATGGCCACCAAAAGAACTTATCAACCAAAAAAAAGAAAAAGAGCAAAAGTGCACGGCTTTCGTAAGCGCATGCTAAATAAAAACGGCAGAAACGTTTTGAAAAGAAGAAAAAATAAAGGCAGACATAAAATTGCCTAATCTATGTTGGCTAGAAATTATCGGCTAAGCAGTCAAAACGATTTTAATCGAGTATTTAAACAAGGAAAAAGAGCGTTTTCTGGTTATTTTCGGGTTTTTTATTGTCCCAATAACCTTAACAATTCCCGCCTGGCAGTAGTGGTGTCTAACAAGGTTTCTAAAAAAGCGACAGCCAGAAATCTTTTAAAAAGACAAGTTAGAGAGATTTTGAGAAAAAAAATAGCTAAATTTCGTTATAATTTAGATATAATCATAAATATTTTACCAACATCTCCAGGGTTGAGCTATAAAAAACTAGAGCAAGAACTGGCAGAATTGTTCAAAAAAACTAAAATTTTTTAAAATGAAAAAATTGCCTTATTTTAGCCGTTTTGTAGCGTTAAGGGCAATAAAAATTTATCAAAAAACATTGTCTTTTGACCACGGACCATTAAGATCACTGTTTCCGGGCGGTTATTGCCGTTTTCAACCCACCTGTTCCCAATACGGGTATCAAGCAATAGAAAAGTATGGAGTTTTAAGAGGTGGGACTAAAATCGCTTGGCGGATTTTGCGTTGCAATCCGTTTTCTCAAGGCGGCCACGACCCCATAAAGTAGACCAAACTTAATTTTTTATGAAAGAATTGTTTACCCTAGTCTTTTATCAGCCAATCCTTAATTTATTGGTATTTTTTTATAATATCATACCAGGACACGATATTGGTTTGGCTATTATTTTAATTACTGTTTTAATAAAATTAATTTTACATCCTTTTTCGGTCAAGTCGTTAAAATCGCAAAAAGCTCTGCAAGAACTTCAGCCCAAAATAGAAGCCATAAAAGCAAAATACAAAGATCAAAAAGAAGTTCTGGCCGCTGAAATGATGAAGTTGTATAAAAACGAGAAAGTTAGTCCATTTTCTTCTTGTTTGCCGCTACTAATTCAATTTCCCTTTTTGATCGCGGTTTATCAGGTGTTTAGTGTCGGCTTGAGCAATAAGAGTTTAAGTTTAATTTATCCTTTTATCGCCAACCCGGGAACATTAAGCCCCATAGCTTTTGGCCTGCTGGATTTTTCCAAACACAATATTGTTTTAGCGTTGATTACCGGCGTGGCTCAATATTGGCAGACAAAAATGTTGATGCAAAAAAAACCAGCGGTCAAGAGTATTGGCGCGGCCGATGAAAACATTATGGCGATTATGAACAAGCAAATGACCATACTTATGCCGGCGATGACGGCGATTATCGGCGCCAGCTTGCCCAGTGGTTTGGTTTTTTATTGGTTGGTGCTAACTGTTTTGACTGGTTGGCAGCAGCTTTGGACTTTTAGGCGCGACCAAAAACAAAAAATTGTTAATTGATATGTTTTTGACAGAAAAACAATTAGTGGGGTTAAAAACCAAAACTAAAAGCGGGCAGTTTTTGGGCAAGATAATAGGATTAGAGATTAACGGCGATAATCTCCAAATAGAGAAAATTATAATTGCCCAATCGCCCTTGGCCAAAAAGATATTGGGTGACAAGTTAATTATCGATCGGTCGCAAGTGGTGGAAGTCACCGAGACAGAAATGGTGGTGGAAGATGCCGGCCTGACCGTCGGCGTGGCGGCCAAGGAAGCGTCCTTGGCAGAATAAAAAAAACAGCTAGGGTTAGAGCTGTTTTTTATTTTTTGAGGTAATTAAAAAATACGATTTTTGCCGACGATCAGCTTGATTTTACTAGGACAAATATTGACGGTGGCCGGAGTCTTAATGATTTTTTTTTCGTCGATTAAAAAAATCGGCAGCGGTTGGGGGCTGGTAAGGCGCAACATTTTGGCGGTTAGGCGGCTGAAACTAATTTCTTTTTTGCCCCAGAATTTTTGCTTGACGTCTTTAATGAAGACGTCAAATTGGCCGTCATCGGGCAAGGATTTGGTTTCGCGGTCGCAGCCCAAGTTGCAAATTTTAACCAAACTTTTTTTATTTTCCAAATTAATAAGGTAGTTGTTGTCAAATTCGATAGCTAGGCGCGGACCGTAGGCCTCTAGTGAAGTAAAAAAGTAGCAATTATTGATTTGTCCCAAGTCAATTTTTTTTATAATGCGGGAAGAAATGGTGTCGCAAGCCCTCTCGCCATCGGGCAGGCCTAAAAACTTGGCGATCTGGCTGGATTTGTCAATAGGAATCAGTCCGATAGTGACGCCTAGTCCGGCCAGCGTGCCTAGGGTCTGGCCAAAAGTCCGGTCATTGCCCACCACTACGACGGTTTTGACGCCGCGCTTTATTTCTTCTTGTAGAATTTGTTCGATGTTTTTTAAAAAAGAAAGATAGTTGATTTTGCCGTTGATGCCCAGATCGGTCAGCCGGGTTTCCACCTTGGCTAAAAGATTATTGTACTTTTTTTGATTTAAACAGGAGTCGTAAAGATAATAATACATAAGAAATCAAAAATTTTTGGCTGGGTTTTTACCCGGCCTGACTTTATTTTTTTATTTTTTTGCCGAGTGCGTCCCGAGTAGCCGAATCAGAGCCGCTCTCCTGATTGGAGGTGGGCTGTAGCTCCAAGCGGCTTTGTTTGGAAAAATCAGGCTTGGACGAACGGTCTTTTTGGTTGCCCATTTGGCAACGGCCATTGAGCATTGAGCCAGCGGCTAAAATCAAAGTTTCCGCTCGGATATCGCCAAAAATTTTAGCGGTGGAAGTGAGCTCCAGTCGGCCATTAACCTTAATATTGCCTTGCACCTCGCCAGCGACAGTGGCGTTTTCCGCGTTGATGTTAGCAAAAATTTTTGATTTAGGCCCGACTTTCAAATCGCGGGCGGTTTTAATTGTGCCGCAAACCGCGCCTTGCACCACAATATTGCCTTCAGTGATAAAATCGCCTTCCACCCTGACAGACGGACCAATAATGGTTTCTGTTTCATTGGTTGGCTGGTTGTCCTTAAACATATTATTTGATTTAGATTATAAGTTGAAGCGTGGCGACAACTTCATTTTAGCCCAAGGGTTGGCCGCTTGTCAAAGCGTAAAAACCGTGTTATAGTGGAGATGATAAATAACAATCATAATTCATTTATGCCAATCAAAAAAGCAGCCATTAAGGCCTGGCGGCAAAGCACTAAAAGAACTTTAAAGAATCTCAAAACAAAAAAAGCAATTAAAGATTTGGTAAAAAAAACCCAGCAGGCCTGGGGGAAAAAAGACCGGGATTTGGCGGCGGTCAGAGTTAGGGCGGTTATCAAAGCTATTGATAAGGCCGTGCAAAAAAAGATTTTAAAGAAAAATGCCGGCGCCAGAAAAAAATCTAGACTACTAAAAAAAATAAACAGTTTGCTAAAATAAACCACCATTTAAAACTCCGCCCGGTCGACCGGGCGGGATTTTAAGTTAGCAATTTTTGGCTACAAACAAGTTGAGCAGTAGTTCAGGATTGACGGCGCTAGATTTGAGCTGGCTGTCCAGCTTGATCAGCGCTTGAAAAATATTTTTTAATTGGTCGCTGGAAAAGTTGCGGCCTTGTTGGCGCGCTTTAAGTAAGACAAAAGGATGCACGCCCAAATTTTGAGCCGTGGCTTTGGGATTTTGGGCGCGAATTAGGATTTTAAACTGACGTGAAATCAAAGAAAGAAGCATTAGGGGGTGGGTGCCGCTATTTAATCGATCGCTAATTAGCTTGAGGGCCAATTGTCGTTTTTTTTGTCCCAAAGCATCGATAAGATTAAAAATATTTTCGTCAAACTTAGCTTGGACTAAATTATTGACATCTCCGGCAGTAACAGAACCATTTTTTTTGTAAGCCGAGAGCTTAGCAATCTCTATCACCAGCGCTTGCAGATCATTGCCAGATGAAATTATTAGTTTATTAATAGCCGCTGGTTCAAAATGGATTTGATTTTTTTGCAAGTAATCTTTTAACCAACCAGCTAGTTCCAAATTGTTTAGCAAATTAAATTCCCAGTGAAACTTTTGTTTGGTTAGCAATTTAAAAAGGGTGCCACTAAGCTCCAGGGATTTATTTTTTGACGGGCGGTATTTAATGGGATCTAAAAAATCAATAAAACATAAAATATTATCTATTTTTGTCTCACTGTCTTTTATAAATTCAGCAATAGTTTTTTCCAGTTTTTTATTGGCCAAAGCGTTTTTGATGACAATCATTTTTTTTTCACTTAAAAACGGCACAGAGAACGCTTCTTGGCGAAAAGCGTCAAAATCTAAGTTATCAGCGTTTAAACTGACCAAATTAAGACCCGATGGGTCTCTTTTTTCCTTAAAACCGGTTTTTAGCTCGTTAAGTTTTTGCTGGCATCGATAATGATCGGTGACATAAATAAAGAAAATCATATTTTTATCTCTTCTGTCTCGCCCCAATTCTCTCCAACTGAAACCTCGGCCTCTATGGGCGCGCGTAGTTTCATGACCGAGCACATTTTTTCTTTTACAAATTCGGCCACCTTTTTTACATCATTTTCTGGCACCTCAAAAACTAATTCATCATGCACTTGTAAAATCATTTTAGCGTGAGGAGATATTTTAGGGAGGTCAGAACCGATTTTTATCATGGCTAACTTAATTAAGTCGGCGGCCGTGCCTTGGATGGGCATGTTAATAGCCATTCTTTCAGCAGCACTTCGCACTTGCTGGACGCCAGAGTTTATTTCCGGCAAATAACGGCGGCGGCCATAGAGAGTTTCCACATAGCCGGTTTCTTTGGCCAGCTCAATGGTTTCGGCTAAATATTTTTTAATGCCTTTGAAAGTAGAAAAATACCGATGGATGAATTGCTGGGCTTCAGTATTAGAAATTCCGGTGCGACTGGCCAGCCCCCAAGCACCCATGCCATAGAGCACGCCAAAATTAACTTCTTTAGCCGTGCGACGAATTTCTTTAGTCACCTCTTCTGGCTTGATGCCATTAATGAAGGCCGCTGTTTGAGTGTGGATATCGCCGCCATCTTTAAAGATTTTAAGCATTTTTTTGTCATTAGCTAGTGAGGCCACAATTCGTAATTCAATTTGGCTATAGTCGGCTTTCATTATTCTATATCCTTTTTCGGCAATAAAGGCCTTGCGAATTTGGCCACCGGTTTCGGTGCGGATGGGAATGTTTTGCAGATTTGGCTCGGAAGAAGACAGCCGGCCAGTCGCCGTAACCGTTTGATTAAAACTGGTATGGACGCGACCATCAACAGGATTGATCAATAGAGGCAGAGCGTCTAAGTAGGTGTTTTTTAGTTTTGATAATTCGCGGAACTCTAAAATTAAATCAACAATCGGGTGCTGGCCTTGTAATTTTTCTAATTCGCCGGCAGCAGTAGAAATGCCGGTCTTGGTCTTGCCGATTCCGGCCGAAGAAAGCTCCATTTTTTTAAATAAAATCTCTTTAAGTTGTTTGGGCGAGGCGACATTAAATTTGGTGCCAGCTAATTTGTAGATTTTAGCTTCTATTTTTTTAATCCTCTGGGTGAATTCCCGGCTTATTTTTTTTAGTAACCGGTCATTAATCTTGACGCCACTGGTTTCTATTTCAGCCAAGACCGCTACCAGCGGCAGTTCTAATTTTTCCAATAAGCCAAGAAGATTCTCTTTTTTTAGTTCGGTTAGAAATTTTTGATATAAACGGAAAGTCAGGTCTACGTCCTCGCAGGAATACCAAGAGACCTTTTCTGTTGGTAGGTCTGACAAAGGAAGTTGATTTTTTCCTTTGCCAACCAACTCTTCAAAGCTTTGCATCTGATAACCAAATTCTACAAAAGCCAAAGTGTCTAAGTTGTGTTGGCGATGGCCGGGATTTAAGAGATAGGAGGCAATCATGGTGTCAAAATAAAGGCCGCTAACGGAGGTATTAAAATATTTATTCAGAATTTCCAGGTCATATTTTAAATTATGCCCTATTTTTTGGATATTTTTGTTGGCAAAGATCTTGGCTAATTCATTTTTTACTTTTTCAATTAATTTTATTGGCAGATAACGGGCCTCGCCCGCTCGCCAGCAAAAGCTAATACCTAAGAGTTGGGCAGAAAACGGGTCTAACGAAGTGGTTTCGGTGTCAAAGGCGAAAATAGCTTGTTTTGTTACTTCGGTTAAAAAATTTTTTAAGTCATCGGATGTTATTAATTTATAATTTTGTTTGCCTAGGCGGTTATTGGCAGGATGATTAGTAATTTGGATTCCTGCTTTCGCAGGAATGACAGAGGAAGAGGCAGGAATGACAAAGGAAGACATTTTTTTTTCCGCAGTAGTGGCGGAAAACAAACTGCCTTGGCCGGTCGGCACCATCCTGCCGCCTTTGGCCAGAGTTGCCACTTGAGTCATTAAGCGCTTAAAATTGAGTTGCTGAAATAAATCAGTGATAGCGTTTAAATCAAATCCAGTTACCTGACAATTAGGCAGATTAAAATCCATTGGCACCTTAGTAACAATAGCGGCTAATTTTTTGGAGAGTTGAGCTTGCTCTTTTTGATTTTTTAGCAGTTCGCGGGTGCGGTCTTTGATTTTTGGCGAATGGATATTTTGGTAAATATTTTCTAAAGAGCCAAAGTCATTAAGTAATTCAATGGCGCCTTTTTCGCCGATGCCTTTGACGCCAGGAATATTATCGGAAGCATCGCCGCGTAAACCCTTGTAGTCGATCAATTGTTCTGGTTTAAGGCCGCCGAATTTTTCCTTAACTTCGGATTCACCATAAAGGACGGTTTCTGACAGTCCTTTGTGGGGCAAAAGAACCTTGGTGTTATTATCAACCAGTTGCAAGGTGTCTTGGTCGCCAGTAAGGATTATTGTTTCAATATCTGGGCGATCTACAGATTTTAAGTGAGCAATCGTGCCGATTAAATCATCAGCTTCATAGCCCTCTTGCTCAAAGATCTGTACCTTAAATGATTTTAATACTTTTTTGACTAGCGGAATCTGTTGGTAGAGCTCGTCTGGCTGTTTTACTCTAGTGGCTTTGTAGGCCCCGTAAGCCTCATGACGAAAAGTTTTGGCTTTTAAATCAAAACAAGCGGCCAAATAGTTTGGTTGAAGGTCTTTGAGCGCTTTTAGAAAAATAGTGGTAAAACCATACACCGCATTAGTAAGATTGCCGTCTTTATCGGCTAGCGGCGGCAGGGCATGGAAGGCCCGATGAATTAAGGCATTAGAATCAATAATAACCAGCTTTTGTTTGGTTTTTGACATATTAAAATTATAGCATTTTTAGGGGTAAAAAAAAGCCGTCGGCCCAAGGGAGAGCAGACGGTGGCGACCTTAGTTGGTCAGTAGACAAACCAACTTTTTGGGATAAGCAGGTCTTCCAGAAAGATCAGGCGGGCGCGCAGATGATTGCCGAGCTCCCGCAATTCTTTGGACATGGCGGCCTGGGAGGCGACAACAACTAAATGGCGATGCTGGCCGACGTGGCGGTAGTCGCTGCAGTCGGTCATTAGTCCCAACCAGCAAGCCAAACTTTCTTTGAAGTCCTTGTCGCCGCAGAACAGTACCAAGACCTCTGGCGCCGGCAGGCCGCTAATTGGCGAATAGTGCAATAAGGCGCCAATGTGAGCCATAATGGGCGGGTCAACATCGCTTTTGGTTTTTTGCGAGTACCGATTGACAGTTACGTTTTGTTGGTGATATTCCACGACCTCGATGTTGTGCAAACCGCCGCTAGCAATGTCGGTCAGTTGCGGTTGGAGGTCAAACGATGTTTCCGGGCAGATGAAGAGGCGCACGGCCTGCGGCGACAAGTAAAACATCTTTTCCACCCGCCGTATGATCGCGACTGCCGAGGCCTTGGGGTCAAGAGAGCGCAGGGAACGCAGAAAGTTCTGACCGTCAATAAGCAAGCAGAACGTTTTGTCTAAGATATCAGGCACAGGCACAGCCAAATTAGTGGCATCATAGTCTGGGGCAACCGAGGCGATAAAACGACTATTATTATTGCTGTAATTAGCCAGGCATTGCAGTTGAACCTGAAGCGGGACGCCGATGAGCGATTCGCGAGAAATTATTTCGCTTAAGGTGGCATCCGGGAAGACGATCATTCCTTTATAGCAAGAAGCAAACAGCGAATGGTCTGGGCGATTGGGGTCGGCTTGGGGGTTGTTAAAAAATTTGATAACCCCCGTTTCCGGCCGGCTGACAAGAACGCTAGCTGGAGCTGTGGGCGCGGCTACTGTTAAAGGTCGTCGCAGCCATGGTTGAGGACGATTGGTTTTAGCAAACACCGGTGGTTTTCCTTGTTGGTTGATGGTGGTTGTGGATGGTACAAAAATATCTTGTAAATTATAATATCAAAAGAGAGTGTTTTTGTCAATAAAGCCATTGACAGTTGAGTTTTTATGTTATACAATGCGGTGTTGTTTAACTGGTTCTTTGGACAACCGGAGTCAATGACTCCTTAGTAGCGCGAAAGGGTAAGACCATGAAAAAGGTGCTGATTTTTACGGTAATTTTGGCGGTTTTGGCTGGTTGCGCCTCCACGGCCAACCAATTTGGTTTCAGGCGCGATGTTTTGACTGGCCAAGGGAAGAAGATGTTGGTCTACACCGATCCTTCCAGGCCGGTGGATTCAGGACAGGTGGCCTATCAGGGTGTTAACGGCCCCAGCGGACCTTATGCAGCAGCTTTGGGGTTAGGCAGTATAGACGACCCCAGCGCTCGCCAAGACGCCAAGGAGGTCATGCAAACCATCTCCAACAACGAGGGGTGGGGTGGTTATGGCGGCGGTTGGCGCGGTGGACGAGGCCTGGCTGTAGGCGGTGCAATATACCGCGGCGGTTCGGGACTGGTAAAGCATGGTTACTTTGTCAATCGGCGCTCGGGCAGTTGTCTGCTCAAGATTGACGGCCGGCAGGAAGTATTGGTGCCAGCCAGGCAAGCCACGCCATATTCACTGACGGCGATTGACCGTCATGTGGTAGAAATTCTGGTGCCAGAGGATAGCCATGGCAGTCGCTGGCGCAATTTGCGCACTGTGACCGTCTGCCCCGAGGAAGAGCCGCCGTCAGGACTAGTGGCTGGTTTGCCCGGTGGCGGAAGTGTGCCCACCGACTGGGTGGAGTATATTGACTAGTGACGCCAAAACAAAGCGCGCTTTCTGCTGGTGCAGAAAGCGCGCTCTTTAGTTGTTATTGGTTGTTACAGCGTGGTGACTTGGC
>Ga0233422_10000429_pt1 | contig 21427 bp, 22 predicted proteins | sample Watercolumn_Mata_2_FD_182724 | JGI IMG/M metagenome (GOLD analysis project Ga0233422, IMG submission 182724) | Freshwater microbial communities from Lake Matano, South Sulawesi, Indonesia - Watercolumn_Matano_2014_110_MG | ecosystem: Environmental > Aquatic > Freshwater > Lake | place...
CACCAAAAAAATCCTCGACCTGGCGCTGGAAATCAATGAAGCCAAAAGAAAAGAGATTTCTGACAGCCAGTTGGAAAGATTTTTGAAAACCAAAATAAAACAACACAAACCCAGCCGCGGCAAAGGATTAAAAAATCCCTATATTTTCAAAATCACTCAAGAGAGCACCAACCCGCCTCATTTTGTTATTTATGTCAACGACCCAAAAATTTTACACTTCTCTTATATCAGATTTTTACAAAATAATTTGCGCGAAACTTTTAAATTGATAGGCACGCCGATTCAGACCGAGGTAAAAAAGTGGAAAGAAAATAATTAAAATCTATGAAACTAATAATCGGCCTGGGCAACCCAGGAAAACAATACAAAAATACTTGGCACAACCTGGGATTTTTGACGCTAGATAATTTTTGCCAAGAACAAAATTTCCCAGTATTCAAAAAAAATACCAAACTTTTGGCAGAGACAAGCGAAGGCAAGATTGGCAAAGAAAAATTAATTTTGGCCAGACCGCTGACCTTCATGAATAATTCCGGCCGGGCGCTGTTGGCGCTGAAAAAATATTACAAAATCGACCCGGCCGATATAATCGTGGTCCACGATGACTTGGATCTGCCACTAGGAAAAATTCGTTTAATAAAAAATTCATCGGCTGGCGGGCATAATGGCGTCAAATCAATAATTGAAAATTTGGGATCGCAAAATTTTCTGCGCCTGAAAGTCGGAATCAAGACACCACTAAAAGAAAAAATTGAAACGGCCGATTATGTTTTGGAAAAATTCAATAAACAACAAGCCAAGAAAGTTGCGGCAACGATAAAAACAGCCACTGCTGCGCTAGAAGTGGCTATAATAGCTGACGCTCAACAAGCGATGAATCAATTTAATTAGTCAACCAAAGCGGCCGCAGCCGAACCGACAACTTTCCGCCAGCCCGGACATAATCGCCTTTCTGTCCACTAGTATATGACCCCGTCCAAAAGGACAAAGCCATAATTTCCGGCCAGCCGAGGTTAGGAGGGAAACCCGGCCGGCCAACTAGCAGACAGAACGACGATCATTATTCTGACACTAACGGAATAATTATAATATTGTAACAAATGATCAAAAAATGTCAATAGTTACAATCACGCCATTTCTTAAAATCAATCAGAAATAAATGGAGGAAAATGATCTATTAAAATACTGGCTGGCTTTTTCCCAAATCAAAAAAATCGGTCCGGTCAGAATGCAAAAAATTCTAAAATACTTTCCTGATTTATCTTGGGCGTGGAAAGCCGATTGGAAAGAATTTGTCAAGGCTGGCCTAGAGGAAAATCTGGCCCAAGAAATAGCGGCCTGCCAAAGTCAGATCAATCCTAATGAAGAGTTGGAAAAATTAAACCGAGAGGAAATAAAAGTGGTCTTGCTGGAAGATAACAACTATCCCCGCCTGCTAAAAGAAATCTTCGCTCCACCCTTTATCCTATACTATCGCGGCTCGCTGGCAGCGCTAAAAAATTTCTGCCTGGCGGTGGTGGGCACGCGCAAATACTCCAGCTACGGCCAACAAGCGACCGAAAAGATCGTCGGTGAACTGGCGCCAACTGGAATCACGATTGTCTCCGGACTGGCGCTGGGCATTGATGCCTTGGCCCACCAAACCTGTTTAAACAGCGGCGGCCAAACCGCGGCGGTGTTGGGGTCCAGTTTGGACTGGCAAAATGTCTATCCCTCGACCAATAGACACTTGGCGCAAAGAATCTTGGCGGGTGGCGGAGCGCTAATTTCTGAATTTCCACTAGGCACTCTGCCAGCCAAATTTACTTTCCCCATAAGAAACCGAATAATTTCCGGCTTGTCGCTGGGCACGCTGGTAGTGGAAGCGCCGGAAGAATCTGGCGCCCTAATCACCGCCCGCTATGCCCTGGAGCAAAATCGCGATGTCTTTGCCGTGCCCGGCAGTATTTATAATCGCGCCTCTGAAGGCACCAATAAACTGATTAAAGCCGGCGCCAAAATGGTAACTTCAGCTAAAGATATTTTGGAAGAACTAAATCTGCAGCAAGCCACTCAATTTATTGCCAGCCAAAAAACCCTGCCGGAATCTAAAGAAGAGGCGACGATCCTAAAAATCTTATCGGCCGAGCCGACTCATATTGACAAAATCGCCAATTTGAGTAAACTAAAGATTAACGTGCTCTCTGGTATCCTGATGGTAATGGAGATAAAAGGAATGATTCGGGACGCCGGCGGAAAAAATTATATTAAAAGATAAAATATGAACCTGGTTATCGTCGAATCGCCGACTAAAGCCAAAACTATTGCCAAATTTTTATCCAAGGATTTTAAAATTGAATCCTCTTTTGGCCATGTGCGCGATTTGCCAGAAAAAAAACTTGGCGTTGACGTAAAAAATAATTTTGAACCGACTTACGTAATCTCTCCGCGCGCCAAAAAACGAGTAACCGAACTGAAGAAGCTGGCTGAAAAAGCCAACCTGATCTACTTTGCCACTGATGAGGATCGCGAGGGCGAGGCCATCTCCTGGCATTTGGCGCAAATTTTCAATACGCCAATAAACCAAAGCCAAAGAATAACTTTTCATGAAATTACTGAAGAAGCGATAAAAGAAGCCATAAAAAATCCCCGCACCATTGATTTAAATTTAGTTGATGCTCAGCAGGCCAGAAGAATTTTAGACCGACTAGTGGGCTATGAGCTCTCGCCTTTTTTGTGGAAAAAAATTACCCGGGGACTCTCGGCCGGCCGCGTGCAATCAGTGGCGGTTAGATTAATCGTGGAGCGAGAAAGAGAAATTCAAAATTTCAAAATAGAAGAATACTGGGAAATCGTCGGGCAGTTTAGGGGGCAAAAAAATCAGGAAAAATTTTCGGCTAAATTACAAAAAATCAATAACCAAACCCTAGACAAACTAGCCATTGCCTCCGAAGCCGAAGCCAAAGACTTAGAAAAAAAGCTTTTGCAACAGGAATATTACTTGGCAAAAATCAGTAAAAAAGAAAATAAAAAACACCCCCTGCCGCCGTTTACCACTTCTACTTTGCAACAGGAAGCCAACCGCCGCCTGGGTTACAGCGCCAAACAAACCATGATGATTGCTCAGCAATTATATGAGGGCGTGGAAATCGCCGGCGAAGCAACCGGACTAATCACTTACATGCGAACGGATTCCTTGAATCTGTCGCAAAAATTTTTAGCCGAAGCGGGGCAATATATTCAAAATAATTTTGGAGACAAATACTTGGACACTAAAAATTTCAAAACTAAAAGCAAAGGCGCGCAGGAGGCGCATGAAGCCATTCGCCCCACCAATGCCGGGCGCACTCCGGAATCAATAAAAAGCTCACTAGACAACAAGCAATTCAAATTATATCAACTGATTTGGCAACGCGCTTTGGCCAGCCAAATGAGCCCGGCCACGGTTGAAAACACCTCCCTGGATGTCAATAGTAAAAACAATATCTACACTTTTCGTACCACTGGACAAATTATTAAATTTGACGGCTTCTTAAAACTTTATAACACCAGCAAAGAAGAAATTTTGCCAAACCTTTCGGAAAAAGAAGCGATAGAATGCTTAAAAATTGAGCCGCAGCAAAAATTTACCCAGCCGCCGGCTCGCTACAGCGATGCCACTCTGGTCAAAGCCATGGAAGAAAAAGGTATCGGTCGGCCGTCAACTTATGCGCCCACCATTGCCACTATTATTTCCCGCGGCTATGTACAGCGCGACGAAAATAAACGGCTTGAGCCGCAAGAAATCGCTGGCCTGGTCAACGATATGTTGGTCAAACATTTCCCGCAAATTGTTGATTATGATTTTACGGCCAAAATGGAAGATGATTTGGATGAGATCGCCGAGGGAGAAAAAAAATGGCAGCCAGTGATAAAAGATTTTTACGAACCATTTGAAAAAAATCTTAAAGCCAAAGAAAAAGAGTTGACTAAAAAAGACCTAACTGAAGAAAAAAGCAATGAAGTATGCGAGAAATGCGGCTCGCCAATGGTGATAAAATTCGGCCGCTATGGAAAATTCCTAGCCTGTTCAAATTATCCTGATTGTAAAAACGTTAAGAAACTTGGCAGCCAAGGCAAAGCCCAAAAAGCTGAGCCAGAACTACTAGCAGAAAAATGTCCTGACTGCGGCTCGCCACTGGCGCTAAGAAAAAGCCGCTATGGCGCATTCAAGGGTTGTTCAAACTATCCTAAGTGCAAATATATCAAAAAAGAAGCGGCGGCTGATTTAAATTTAGATTGTCCCAAATGCCAAACCGGAAAAATTACAACCAAGCGAAGCCGCAAAGGAATTTTCTATGGCTGTAACAGGTATCCGGAATGCGACGCGGCTTTCTGGGGCAAACCAACCGGCGACAAATGCCCGGATTGCGGCTGGCCGATGGTGGAGACAAAAACCGGAGTTAAGTGCGGCAATAGAGAGTGTAGGTAGAATAAAATAAAACAGCCAAAAGGGCTGTTTTATCTTTGCCTAAAAATCAAAAGTGAATTATAATGCCTTAAATATGTCTCCACTGGAACCGCGAAAAGAATGGGAAAAACTACTAGCCCTCGCCAAGCAAAACTGCCCAAAAGAAGATTTGGAACTTTTGGAATTGGCTTATGAATTCGCGGCCGAGGCACATAAGGGTCAACTGCGCGCTTCTGGTGACCCCTATATTATCCATTCCCTGGCTACGGCCCAAAAGCTGGCGGAATTAAAATTAGACCTGCCCACGATAATTGCCGGCCTGTTGCATGATGTGCCAGAAGACACGCCTACCACCATTAAAGACATTGAAAAAAACTTTGGCGCGGAAATCGCCAAATTGGTGGGTGGCATCACCAAACTGGGCAAAATCAAATACCGCGGCATGGAACGTTACGCCGAAAATCTACGCAAAATGTTTGTGGCCATGAGCGACGACATCCGGGTGGTACTAATAAAATTCGCCGACCGCCTGCACAATTTAAAAACTTTGGATTCGCTACCGGCGGAAAAAAGATGGCGCATCGCCCAAGAAACCCTGGAAATCTACGCGCCAATCGCCGACCGACTAGGTATGGGACAAATTAAAGGCGAACTGGAGGACTGGGCCTTTAAATATGTTTATCCGGAGGAATATAAATGGATTATGGAAATTATTCCGCGAGAGCACAAAGCCAGAGAAAAGCATATTGAAAAAATCCGGCGACAAGTGGCCGAAGAGTTAGCCAAAAACAACATTGCCACCGCCAAAATTAACATCCATGGCCGCGCCAAACACGCTTACAGCTTGTACAAAAAATTAATTTGCCCCGGCATCAACCGCGACATCGCTAAAATTTATGATTTAATTGCTTTAAGAATAATTGTGCCCACCGTGGCTGATTGCTATTCGACTCTGGGAGTGATACACACTATTTTCAAGCCCCTGCCGGGCCGCATCAAGGATTATATTGCCCAACCCAAACCCAACGGCTACCAATCACTGCATACTTCTGTCTTCACAGACAACGGAGAAATCGTGGAGTTTCAAATCCGCACGACGCAGATGCACGAGGAAGCGGAATTTGGTATCGCGGCGCACTGGAATTACAAGGAACACAACGGCAATCTTAACAAACAAAATATCAAATGGATTAATGAACTCTTGGAATGGCAAAAACAAATCAAAGACAACGAACAATTTTTACAGACCGTTAAGCTGGATGTCTTTCAAAATCGCATTTTTGTGCTCACGCCCAGAGGCGATGTGATTGATTTGCCGGAAGGCGCCACCCCGATTGATTTTGCCTATCATGTCCATTCTTCCTTGGGCGACAGGTGTGTGGGCGCAAAAATCAACGACCAACTGATGAATCTTGGCTCCCAACTGAAAAGTGGCGACATTGTGGAGATTATCACCGACAAAAACCGCAAGGGCCCATCAGCCGACTGGTTGGAAATCGTCAAGACTTCGGTGGCCAAAAGCAAAATCAAAACCGCCATTAATAAACTGAAAGATGATTCCAAAAATCATTTTTGGAAAAAGTAAAACGAGGCCATTGGCCTCGTTTTTAGAATTCAACCTTAAATAATTTTTTTATAAATTTCATTGAGCTCTTCTTCGGAAAAAAATTTGATGATAATCTGTCCCGTGGGACCGAATTTTTTAATATCCACCTTTGTCCCCAAGACCTTTTGCAATTCTTCTTCTTTGGCTTTAACTTCGGGATCAAAAGCCAATTTGCGCAGGTGCTTTTTGACCACCACTTCCCGACCGCCTTTTTCTGCCTCACGAACATTCCATTTCTGATTAATAATGCGGTCCAATAATTCCAACTGGTCTTCTTCGGGCAAACCGGCTAAAACGCGAGCGTGGCCTTCAAAAATTTTGCCAGAAATAATCGCTTCCTTAACTTGACCATGAACATTTAAAATTCTAATGGTGTTGGAAATCGCCTGAACACTCTTGCCAACTTTTCTAGACAAATCAGCCAAGCTCAAATTAAATTGATCCATTAATTTTTGATAGGCCGAAGCCACCTCTAAAGCATTCAAATTTTTGCGCTGCAAATTTTCTATCAAGGCCAACTCCAATTTTTTTTGTTCATTTAAATCGCGGACAATGGCTGGTACGGTTTTAAGTCCCAAAGATTTAGCGGCTCTAAGTCGCCTTTCGCCGGCAATTAGTTGCCAACTGCCATCGCCAATTTTAGTGACGATAAGCGGCTGAATGATGCCGTGTTCCTTAATTGATTCCTCCAAATCACTTAAGCCAAGAGCATCAAAATCCTGCCGCGGCTGATGTGGGTTGGGAACAATATTGCCAACCGGCAATTCCCAAATTTTTTCTTTACTGTCTAAAAGGTCATCACTGGTAATTATCGGGCTATCAACACTGACGCGTAATTTTTTATTGGGAATCAGTGAACCCAGACCGCGGCCCAGGCCAGAAGTTTTTTCCATAAAATTTTATTTTAATAAGAAGAGGTAAAGTCAACAAACTCACGTGCCAGACGCTCATAGGCCTTGGCGCCTTTGGATTTGGGGTCATAGCTTAAAATGGTTTGGCCGTAACTGGGCGCTTCCGACAACTTGATGTTACGGGGAATGACCGAGCGAAAAATTTTATTGGGGAAATAGCGATAGAGTTCATATAAAACGTCATTGGAAAGCTTAAAGCGCTTGTCATACATGGTGAGCACCGCGCCTAAAACATCCAGTTCTGGCTTAACATTCTCCCGAATTAAATTAATGGTAGAGAGCAACTGTCCTAATCCTTCCAGGGCAAAATATTCGGCTTGCACGGGAATCAACACATTATCACTGGCCACTAGGCCGTTGATAGTCAATAGCCCCAGTGAAGGCGGGCAATCAATAATCACATAATCAAAATCATTTCTGATTTCCAAAAGATTGTCATAAAGGCGAAACTCCCGGCGGTCCAAATTGACAAATTCCACGTTGGCGCCAGCCAAAGAAATAGTAGAGGGGGCTAGTTTATAATATTCGTGCTGGGTATCAACCAAAACTTCGCGAAAAGAAAACGGGCCAGTCAACACCTCATAAACACCTCTCTCCAAACCCCGGGAAACTCCCAAATTGGAAGTAGCATTGCTTTGCGGATCCAAGTCAACTAATAAAACAAATTTTCCCAGCTTACTCAAATAAGCGGCCAAGTTGACCGCTGTGGTAGTTTTGCCAACCCCGCCTTTTTGATTAACAACAGAAATTATTTGTCCCATGTTTATATTATAACACAAAAATAAAAAATTTCTAAAAAACTCTTGTCAAAAAGACAGGAATGTGATACAATAAGAAAGCTAATGACGCGGGGTAGAGCAGTCTGGCAGCTCGTCGGGCCCATAACCCGAAGGTCGCGGGTTCAAATCCCGCCCCCGCAACAAAGAATAAAAATTATGGCTAGTATTATGGCAGGGTAGCTCAGCGGTAGAGCAGAGGACTCATAAGCCTTTGGTCGTGGGTTCAATTCCCACCCCTGCTACCAAGAGTTATCGGCCGAAGTGGCGGAATTGGTAGACGCGCACGACTCAAAATCGTGTGGACGCAAGTTCATGAGGGTTCGATTCCCTCCTTCGGCACCAGAAAGGAAATTGCAACGTCGCGTAATATAAAAACATGGTTTCTCCGAATCCGTCCCAAAGATTGGGCGAAAAATTAAAGAAGTGGTGATCAAAAAAACGCTTATCGCAAGGCGATATTGCTAAGGTTTTAGGTGCTGATAGAGCTTATATAAGCAATATAGAAAATGGTCGGATGAACCCGACTTTATCCACATTGGAAAAACTCGCCCAATCTTTGGGTATTACAGTTGATGAACTTCTAAAATGAAAAACTTTGACACAAAAACATATCACATAATCGGGATGAGTCCGGGAAATAGCTACTTTAAAGATGAAGAAGTTTATTACCTTTTAAAAACTGTTGTCGAGAGATTTGGACGTGTTGGTGTTTTTATTGCCGATATTCCCGCAATATCAACCTACGTTGCTTTTGGCTATCCTGAAAATCGCGCGCGGCGCGATAAAGCGATACCCCAAGGCAATGCGCTCAAAAATCGCGTTTTGAAAGCAATGGCGAAACTTGGCTACTCAAACGATGTAGTGAAAATTTTTGATTGGGAAAAAGAAATTGAGGATAACGAAGCGTATAAACAAAAATTCAGCCAAGTTTCGGCTCTCTACAACGACAACGAGAAATTTCATAATTCCGCCAACGCTACAACGCGAGGTGTGCTTGAGGGTTCAAAACGCGAAATCAAAGATATGGAAAAAGCGACAAGTATTGCGGTTCATTATTTGCTTTCTGAGTTTTCGTTTATGGAATTTTTGCCCGCATTTCTTGGGGTGGAGAAAGTTGTTTACGTTTATCATAAAAATTGGGAAGTGTATGAGGACTATATCGCTGGAAAATTTGATAGTGTTCCAAAGCCACACCTCGACTTTCTTCTCATTGAAAATCCATACGAAACCTATAACCCGATTTGGGGATTGGAAGATGAAGAAGCAAACGGAGATTACAAAAATGTTTTAGATCGGATAGAAAAAACAAAAACTTTGCGCGTTGGCTTTACCAACTATGTGCCCGCACTAATGTATGACCGCGACTATGATAATTTCTCCGGCATTTTTTATGAAATTATTATTGAAATCGCTAAAAAGCACGGCTGGCGCGTTCGCTGGACCGAAGAAGTCGGCTACGGAGTGATTATTGATGGTCTGGATAATAACCGATTTGATATTTTTGGAAGCACGGTTTGGCCGACGCCAGAACGGAAACCAAGAGCCGACTTCTCGGTCTCACTTTACAAAAGCCCCACCTTCGTTTGGGTTCGCTCTGATTACAACAAAACTGGTGATGAAATAAAAAATGACGCGAACGCACGAGTGGCGGTTAAAGAAAACGACATTACGGATTCGATTGCGAAATCGGATTTTCCGAATAATCGCCAAGTTAGAGTTCCGCAGTTATCAAACACCACCGAAGTTTTAAAATTTGTTGCCGAAGATAACGCCGATTTTACTTTTGTTGAGCCATACTTAGCAGAACATTTTAACAAAACTTCTCCAGTTAAATTGGTCAAAACTTCGGAAAATCCGATCCGCATTTACGACAACACTTTCATTTTGAAACGAGGTGAAAAGCGATTGAAAGAATTGTTAGATAAGGAGTTGGAGTTGATGAAGAAAAATGGAAAGATAAAATTGCTGATTGAAAAATACACAGGTTCAGAGGATACTTTCATAGTAGAATAAGATTGCGCCGAAAAATTTTTGTCGGAATCCCAAGCGAGGGTGCGGCTGAGGGGGGTGTGGGGGGAGGAATTCCGCCGCACCCGAGCGGTCAAAAATTTTTCCGAAAACAGTTTCGAGCCGTGTTGTAAAGATACATTACCAATCAGCATCACAAAAAAAGCATTTTTTAAAAATGTCTTTTTGTTTTTCTAAAATAGTTTGTAAAAAATTCTCAAATTTGTTAAACTTAACTTAATATCTTTTAAAATATGTTTATAACCGTCCACGCGGCAGCGGCCACGGCTTTAAGCCGTTATGCCACCAGCCCGCTCTTGGCCTTTGTGCTGGGACTATTGTCTCATTTTATCTTAGACATGATCCCGCACGGCGATGAGCACTTGGGTAAAAAATTTTTTGGCATGAAGCTGCGAGAACAGCCCAAGGATGATTTCAGAATTCTGGCGCTTTATGGCATAATTGACAGTTTTTTTATGGCTGTCTTTCTGATTTTTCTTTTCAAAACTTTTGATTTTGCCACCAACGACAACACTGTTTGGGGAATTATCGGCGGCATCTTGCCGGACATTTTGGTGGCGTTTTATAAACTCAAACCAAACCGCTGGCTCAAATGGCTGTTTGATTTTCATAAATTTAATCACGGCTGGCTCATCAACCGTCTGAACGCCGATATCCCCTTAAAAATCGGCGTCATCATGCAAACGACCTTTATGATTATTTTGGTTTGGCTGATTTATATTTTTTAAATTACTTCTGCTTTAAAAAAAGACCGCCCCGAGGGACGGTCTTTTTGGTTGTAAAAATTATTTGGCCAGAGCGGCTTGATAAACGGCCAGCGTTGCTTGGGCACACTGGCGCCAGCCAAATTCCTGGGCGCGGCGGTAGCCGTTAATTATCAACGCCTCTCTTAAACCGACATCCATGACGATTTGTTGCAAAGCATCGCCAATTTCCGCCTCTTTGCTGGGGTCAACAAATAGCGCGTTGTTTTCACCAGCGATCTCCGGCAAAGAACTTAGGTTGGAAGTAATAACCGGCGCGCCCAAGCTCATGGCCTCCAAAACCGGCAAGCCAAAACCTTCATACAGGCTGGGAAAAACAAAACTGGCGGCGTGGCACAACAAAGACAACTTTTCCTGTTGCGAAACATAACCCAGGTGCCTAATCGGCTGATTGAGCCGGCGCTCATTGCCGATTCGACGCTCGCCCTGTTTTTGTTTTTTAGCCCCGCTGCGGTTGTCAAAGCCGCTACGCCGCTCACAGCCGTGGCGCTGTTTTTTTTGTCCTAAAATACTGGCATTAGCATCGGCAATGGCTTCATAAATCGCGGCATCGCTCCAACCCGACGCGCCGGCGATAATCAACTGATAGTCTTTGACCGGTGAATCGTAAATCAATTTTAAATTACGAAAGGCCCTGATCAGCGCCACTAAGTTCTTCCGCGGCTCAATAGTGCCGATAAACAAAAAATATTTATCGCCCAAACCAAATTTATGTTTAACCGCTTGAAAGAAATCGGCCTGGGGACAATCTTTTTTGCCACCCGCCACGCCCTCATAAATCACCTCAATCTTATCCTCGGCCACGCCGAATTCCTCAATAATGTCTTTTTTGGTATTTTTGGAAACGGCAATAATTTTAGCGGCCTTAGCCAAAGAGCGCGGCACTAAAATTTTGGTGGCAAAGGACTGACGATCCAATAAAGCGCCGGGAAATAGTTTGGGATATTTGTAAATAGCCAAATCATGCACCGTCACCACTGCTGCTCGATTATATGGTAAAGGCAAGGTGTTGGCCGGCGAGTGAAAAATATCTAATTTTTCTCGGTCCAAAACGGCGCTGATGAGCATCTGTGAATAAGCCAGCGGCAAATATTTTTTGTATTGATAAAAAGGAAAGGTGCGAATGGCGACGTTGGCTTGTTCAAACTGAGAAAAGCTGCGAAAACGATTATCAAAAAACAAAACATAATTGTTTTTTTTGTCCAGCGCTAAAAGATTTTTTACCAAATAATAAGTATAGTGGCCGACGCCAGCCAACTCACCGTGGCCAGGATTTAGAATTGTCCGACAATCAATGCCAATTTTCATAAAGAAGAATTAAAATCAGAAATTATTTTTTTGAATTTTTTATCTTCCTTGAAAGGACCAATGATCACCAGATTCAATTTATTAAAATTGATCACTTGCCTCGCTACCTGCTGAATATCTTTGGGGGTAACTTTCATTAATTGATTGATCTTCTCCGCTGGAGAAAGAATTTTTCCTGTCAGCACTTCTTGAATAACGTGCCAATGGGACAAATTGGAAGAATTTTCCAGATCAATGGCCAGCCGACCGGCCAAATTTTCTTTGGCGCGCCGTAATTCTTCGACAGTAACACCTTTTTTAATCTTAGCCAGCTGCGATAAAATAAGTTTTGTTGCCGCCTCAATTCTGTTTTTATCTAAACCAGACTGAACCAAAAAACTGCCAGTATCTTCATAGAAATTAAGCCAAGAGCGCACAAAATAAGCCAAACCATTTTTTTCACGCACCTCCAGAGAAAGACGCGAACTCATGTAGCCGCCCAAAATAACCGCCAGCAATTGAAGGGCATAAATTTTTTTACTAAAATAAGACAAAGCTGGAAAGCCAAGCACTAATTGCGCTTGCTCGGTATCTTTAAAAAGCAGCTTCAACCGCGGTTTACTCTGCTTGATTTTGATCGGACGAAAAGTATTTTTTTTGTTTCCCAATTGGAAATTAAATTTATTTTTAATCTCCGACAAATGCTGCGGGGTGAAATTACCGGCCAAACCAATAACTATATTCTTGCCGGTATAAAGCTTCTTGAGATAGCTGGTTATAGCCAGGGGAGATAGATTTTTGACCGTCTCCCTACTGCCAGCAATAGAATAGCCGAGGGGATTAGCAGAAAACATTAGCTGTTCAAAAAAATCTTCCGCATACATCAGCGGGTTGTCTTCATACATGTTAATTTCCTCTATAATCACGCCTCTTTCTTTTTGGATCTCTTGGGGATTAAAAAGCGAATGTAACAACATATCGGACAAAACATCTATAGCCAAACTCAAATGTCGCGTGTCGCACTTAACATAGTAGCCAGTATAATCCTTGCCAGTAAAGGCGTTGTACTCGGCGCCAACGCCGTCTAATTCTTTAGAAAGCGCCAAGGTGTTGGGTCGTTTTTTGGTTCCTTTAAACATCAAGTGTTCCACAAAATGCGAGACGCCGTTGTTTTTTAAATTTTCATAACGCGAACCAGCCCGCACCATTACCAACAAGGTGGCGGTGGCTGTTTCTTTGAGTGGCGCGGTAATCAGCCGAACTTTATTCTTCAGGGTTTGTTTTTGATACATAAGTTACAACAATTTAGCGGCCAGTCGGCCAACTAATTCATCAATTCTTATCACTGCCTGCTGCATGCTGTCGCGGTCGCGCACCGTAACCGTCCCTTTATCCAAACTGTCAAAGTCAACGGTCACGCAATAAGGCGTGCCGATTTCGTCTTGATAGCGATAACGTTTGCCAATATTGCCGCGATCGTCCCAAAAAGTGTAAAAATTCTTTTTCAGTTGGCCATAAATTTCCCGCGCTTTGGCCACTAATTCCGGCTTGTTTTTCAGTAAGGGAAAAACCGCGACTTTGTACGGCGCTACCGCTGGTTTAAGTTTCAAAACCACCCGCGTCTCGCCGTCAGACAATTTTTCTTCATGATAGGCCTCGCCAATAATCGAAAAAAGGGTTCTGTCCACGCCAAAAGTCGGCTCAATCACCCGGGGAATAAAACGCTCTTTGGTCTCATCGTCAAAATATTCCAAATTTTCTCCGGAGGCCTCATGGTGACGCTTAAGATCGTAATCAGTGCGATACGCGATAGCCCACAATTCGTCTTGGCCAAAAGGAAACTGATATTCCATATCAATCGTGCGCTTAGAATAAAAGGCCCTCTCTTCTTCCAAAATTTCATGATGGTACATTTTTTTTCTGTCCAAACCGATAATGTCCATGAAGCCACCCATATACTCCACCCAGACCTCAAAAATTTTATTCCAATCGCTTTGGGGAGAGATAAAATATTCTATTTCCATTTGCTCAAATTCAAAAGTGCGGAATAAAAAATTACCGGTGGTGATTTCGTTTCTGAAGGCCTTACCTATCTGGCCAATACCAAAAGGAATTTTCTGGTTGGTGGAATTTAAAACATTTTTGTAGTCGGCAAAAATCGCCTGCGCTGTCTCGGGCCGCAAATAAACCGTCTCGCCAGCCTGCTCCACCGGACCTAAAGTGGTTTTAAACAAGCCGCTGAATCTTCTTTCTTCGGTGAGACCGCCACCACAATCAGGACACTGGGCGGCGTCGGCCAATTTATCCGGCCGAAAGCGCTGGTGGCATTTTTTGCATTCCACCAACGGGTCGGTAAAGTTGGCCACGTGACCCGATGCCTCCCAAACTTTGGGGCTCAAAATAATTCCACCATCAAGGCCAACCATATCCTCCCGATCCTGCACAAAATATTTCCACCACAACCGCTTGATATTATTTTTTAGTTCTACACCCAGGGGACCATAATCATAAGCGCTGGCCAAACCGCCATAAATTTCGGAATTAGGAAAAACAAAACCACGCCGCTTGCACAGGGCGACTATTTTCTCCATAGAATCATTTTTTTTAGCCATAAATTAAAAAATTAAAGGGCCGACTGCCGGCGCTACCTCCAAGCAGCGCCACTGTAAAATTAACTTAAGTTATAAACATTTTAAGCCACCGATCTCTAAAAGTCAAAGGTCTTAAGCGCGACCAAATTGAATCAGCGCGACTACTAAAGCAACGATCGCCAACCAGCTAAAAAACAACAAAACAATCAAAAAATTAATCAAAGTAAAGTGCCAGTGGCGAATCGGCTTGGGACCCAGATGTTTGGCCCATTTAGTTTCCGGTTCCGAGGACAACTGCGACAAATCTTGTCTAACCCGCTGAATAAAATCAGCCAACCATTGTTCGCTGGTAAACCATTTATCGCCGATTTTGAAAGATTTTAACTGACCTCCTCGCGCCACTTCCACCAGATAATCCAAACTATAAACACCGCCGCTGGCCAGCTGCGATAACTCAAAATAACCACTGCCACGATCATCAATAAATTGATAATTATAACTGGCCATAAAACTTAATTTTTCACATTAATTATAACATAAAAACAGGCGGGGCTAAACCCGCCTGTTTACAATAAATCCTATTTCTTCTGCTGTTCTTTGAGATAGTTGCTGATGGCCTGAACCACCTTGGAATCTTTCTTGAGTTTTTCGGTGAGTAAAATGTGGTCGCGATTGATGACCATACGATCGGTGGGGCCGTGCAACTCATTGCCCAGCTTGAAAAGCGACAGTTCCTGCTGGGTTTGCGCCGCACCAGCCGCTTCGCCCTCTTGAGAGCGCTGCAATGGCCGGGTGACCACTTGCAGATAATAAATGTCGGTGAGCACCAGGTCCTTACTGGTCAAACTTTTTACCTTACCGAAATAAACCTGACCGTTGGATAAAAAGACGGCTTGCCAATCATTAGTCGAGAGTTCGGCCGGGGGCATACCCGGCAAATTCAAGCTGGTATATTTACCCAGCAAAAACCAACCGGCAGCCAAAACAATTATCACGACTAAAACAGCCACGATAATTTTTCCTAAGCCACCTTTGGATTTTTTTTCGGAATAATTGGGAAATTCCTGTTCCTGACTTTCCTCGAAATCTTCGGAAAAGTCACCTTTGGTGTTTTTTTTGTAAACCATGGTTTTTCTCATTTAACGGCAGGCACCTGCCGGTTAATTGTTTTTTAAGCTATTTTAATTATACTTCTTTTTTAATTTCTAGCAAGTCATTGACCCAGACGCTTAGGGCGGTAGTCACCGGCACGGCTAGTAATACTCCTAAGATGCCGGCAATTTTGGCGCCAATTAAAATTACCACAATGACAATAATCGGATTGAGTCCCACGGCTCGTTGCATTACTTTCGGCACAATAATGTTATTTTCCAACTGCTGAATAATAACGTATAAAATAATCGTCCAAAAAGCTAGCAGCGGCGATTGAGTGAAAGCGATAAACACAGCTGGAATACCACCCATAAACGGGCCCAGATAAGGCACGATTTCCATCACGCCGGCAAACAACGCCAAGACCAAAGCATACTTCACTCCTAAAATAGTCAGGCCGATCCAACAGGCGAAAAAAATAATAAAAGACAAGGCCAGTTGACCGCGGAGCCAACGGCCGATCATTTCTTGCATTCTGTTGACCAAATGGGTAAAATACGGTTGATACTTGACCGGCACCAAGGAACGCAATAAGCGCTTCATGGCTTGTTCTTCAACCGTGAGATAAAAAGCGATAACTAAAATCACAAAAAAAGAAATAATGCCGCCGAACAAAGAAAAGATGGTGCTAAAAACCCCGCCGGCAGCCGCGCTGATATTGTTCTGCAAAGCGGTCAATGAATCCTGAATGCCCTGATTTAAACCCTGCTCATTGGAATAATCGCGAACAAAAGAAATACCGCTCATCACCTTCTCCCAATAAAACGGAAAATCTTTGGAAAGCTGCGTGACTTCAATGGCGATGGGCGGAATAATCAAATACACAGCCCCGCCCAAAATTGAAAACAGGGCCAAATAAATCAACAAGATGGCGACAGCGCGAGGCACTTTGTTTTTTTGCAGCCAATCCACCCACGGGTCAAACGCCGAAGCCAGAATTAAAGCCACAAACAACAATAAAACCACACCGCGAATGTAAAAGAGAAAAAACAAAGCCACGGTGATCAATAAAATCTTAATCAGAGTGAGCGAAGAGATATCAATGATTACTTTTTGATTGCCGGCTTCGGCCATAAAAAAGAGGTTATTAAATTATTCACTTAAATTATAACGCCGCCAAGCCAAAGTTGTCAATCAAAATATTTAAGCCAAACATGAAAGAGATTAATAAAAATAAAGAGGCGCTGTTTAACTATCAGATACTGGAAAACTTCGAGGCCGGCATTGTCTTGAGCGGCCCCGAGGTCAAAGCCATTAAAAACGGCCAAATCAGCTTAAAGGGCAGTTATGTCAGCTTGGATTCCAAAACCAACGAGGCCTGGCTGGTCAACTGCCATGTCTCGGCTTATCCACCGGCGCGAAACATCCAGCAAGATTACGACCCCTTAAGAAAAAGAAAGTTGCTACTGCACAAAAGAGAACTGGCTTCGCTACTAGGAAAAAACAAGCAAAAAGGCTTGACAATTATACCCTTGGCCGTGTATACTAGGAAAAGGTTAATTAAGATTTCCTTGGGACTAGCGCGCGGCAAAACCAAGTTAGATAAGCGCGAGGCCATTAAAAAACGCGAGAGCGACCGGGAAATTAAAAGAACCTTAAAAAAATAATTTCGGGGATGCTTTTGTTTCGATAGACGCAAACGATTGATTGGCAAGTTGAGCGCGGCAGTTAGCTCATCAACCAATTGCCAAACACATATAAATGCCAAAAACATTTTAGCCAAAGTAAAAACCGCTTTCAACGGCTTAGCTCTGGCTCCTGCTGTTGCTTAACAGCTTAACAGCCATCGCTTCAACCGGCGCCCAACCGATTGAAAAGCGGTGACATATTTTTGGGCTAGCCAGTAGCGACCATCCGACCGCGACTGGCAAAACTTTTCGGATGTAAGCTGGCGCCACTTTGGCTGCTTGTTGAGCGCCGGCCACAATTAAACAGCCAAAAACTTGTAAACCGATTAATCGCTTTTCGTCTAGACAGGAGCTCAACACTCCTCATCTCCACTGATAAACTGATAAATTATTAATTAACTAACTAAAAAACAATTAATGCGTAAGTCGTTTCGAGGCCGGCCGGTCTACGTCGAGACCAAACAATTCCGAGCCAATGAAAGAATTTTTGCCCGCGAAGTGATGGTGATTGACGAGCAAGGCAAAAACCTGGGCGCGATGAGTAAAGAACAAGCCATCAGCCAAGCCCGGGAACGGGAATTGGATTTAGTGGAAGTGTCGCCCAAAGCCAATCCGCCAATTTGCAAATTTTTGGATTATGGCAGCTTTAAATACCAGCAGGAAAAAATGGAGCGCAAACAACGGGCCCGGCAGAAAACCACCGAAGTTAAAACCATTAAACTGTCGGCGCGCATTAGCCAGCACGATCTGGCAGTGCGCATTGAACAAGCGGCCAAATTTTTAAATGAAGGCAATAAAGTAAAACTGGAGCTGCAGTTGCGCGGTCGGGAAAATCAGCATGCCGACTTGGCTCGAGACACTTTGCAAAAAACCATTGACAGCATCGGTCAAAAACTTAATAATAAAACTTTAAAACTGGAGCAGGCAATCACCAAACAAGGTGGCAATTTGTCCGCCATCATCGCCATCAGCTAACGAGTAATAAAAAACATTATGCCAAAAATAAAAACCAGACAGGCCGTGGCCAAAAGATTTATTATCACCAAAAAGAAAAAAGTTATAAAGCGCACTGCTGGCCAAGACCATTTTAACGCACGCGAAGGCGGCAACACTAAGCGCAACAAGCGCCGCGACAGCCAAATCGCCAAACAAGACCAAAAAAACATCCGAAGATTTTTGCCTTACAATTAATTAATACGTCATCTAATTAATACGTCATCGCCGCCAGCCAACAGGAATCCAGCTTTGAAAAACACCGGCGTCCGGGTCAAGCCCGAGATGACAATAAAAAAGTAATTATGCCTAGAGTCAAACGAGGAGTCATTCACTCAAAAAATAGAAGAAATATTCTAAAACAAACCAAGGGTTATAAATGGGGCCGCAAAAAACTGATTAAGCTGGCCAAAACGGCCGTTAATAAAGCTGGCGCTTACGCCTACCGCGACCGGCGCGCCAAAAAACGGACGGCCCGCGCCTTATGGCAAGTGCAAATTAACGCCGCCGCGCGCGAACATGGTTTATCCTACAGCAAATTTATGGCCGGACTTAAAAAAGCTAAAATTGAACTGGATAGAAAAGTTCTGGCTGAATTAGCCCAAAAACAACCAAAAATATTTGCCAAAATAGTGGAAAAAATCAAATAAACTGATATAAAAATAAAATCCGTGTAAAAACGGTTTTTATTTTTGGCTAAAATTAGATAAAAAAATAAAAATAACAAAAAATACTATTGACAACAGAACATACTTATTGCTATAATTAATTGTTCGCAATATAGCGACAAAACGTACCTAACACTGCAAACCGCGGGCAGATCCCGCAATAGAAAGGGAAACTATGAACTGGACAATGAAAGTGGTGTGCGTGGCGAGCGGACTGCTGCTTCTGGGTGGCGCCGGCTACTTGGGCTATGACCAAATGGACAAGGTGGCCAAGATCGACGGCCGGGTCACCCAAGTCGTTGACAGGGTCGAGACCTTGGAAAGCATGGTGACAAAAAACCAGAAAAGCACCGAGGTCACGAGTAACGTTCTCGACAGCAGACTGGCGGTCATTGAAGGACACTTTGGCCGAGACGGAATAATTACCGGATTGTCGGCCGCGGTAGCCGAGATTCCCAAGGCCATCGAGCAAAATACCAAGGACATGGTCGCTGTCGAGCGCGACCGACGCATCAAGGCCGAGAATGACCTGCTCCTGAAAATGGTGCGGGAAATCAAAGCCAATGACGCGGAATCAGATATCGGCGCCATGGACGACGCGGCCATCGCCAAGCAACTCAACAATGGCCAAGTGGATATCGAACCGCTGATCCGCGAGGCCTGGAGCGCGATGCGCACCGAGCAGCAAAGTTTGACCACGGCGGCAATTGACAACGCCACGGTCAAGGCAGAGGCGGCGCAAGAAACGGCCAATGTGGCCAACGACAGCATTGCCAAGGCGGCCGAAGCGATTCGCGCTTTGGCCGAACCCACCAAGCCCGGCCGCCATTCGGTGTCCGGCAGAAACAAGGCTCGCGCCTTGGCCTCGGTGGACAAAATCACACCGTCAAAATCGTAATCCCCCCCACCGTCCTCCCATTCCCCATCCCACGAGCCCCCGAGAGTCAAACGCGACTTCCGGGGGCAAATTTATTTAGAAAAAGATTGACTAATTGCCTCAATAATGATAAGATATTTGGTGAAGTTATATAAATTATTTTGGATTGGTAGCTCAGTTGGTTAGAGCGCTTCCCTGTCACGGAAGAGGTCGCGGGTTCGAGTCCCGTCCAGTCCGCCTTCGCCCGCCGTAGCGGGCTTCGGCGGACAAAGTCCGCCAGAAAACCGCGAAGGCGGGATTATCTCCATTCATATGTGGTATGTTTACATTCTTAATTGCCAGAATAATAAACCCTATATTGGTTGCACTAACAATTTAAAAGGAAGATTAACTCGTCATCAAAAAGGTTTTGTGCCAGCAACAAGAGGTTGGTTGCCAGTTAAACTTAATTGTTATTTCGTTTTTGGTAATAAGTATCTTGCTTATAATTTTGAAAAATATCTCAAGTCAGGTTCCGGCAGGGCTTTTACAATTAGACATTTCTTGGACGTGATTTGAACCGCCAGTAGTGAGGCAAATTCTTGGCGGAAAAGCGCAGCCGAACGCCGCCAAATGCGACCCTTGGGAGCATTTGGCGCTGGCGGGGGCGAAGAGCCGAGCCGCATTTGACGGCGAGGCGATGAGAGACGTCCCGTCCGGTCTGCCAAGTTTCACTTTTTGTGAAATTGAAAAAAGTAGAATTATCTTTTTTAAAAGGACGTAGTTCAATGGCACTAAAAAGGGGTGCCGACATTAGTAGAAGATTGAGGCGTCCACATTTTAAACATTTAACAATGCCACTATATTGCCAAACAAAATAAAAAGGATAAAAAAATGTTTGGCGGAATTGCCATTTATGTTAATGGCACTTGGAGATATAACGACAATAAAAAATATGAATACGACCCGAATAACTTATCTTCTTGGAAGGTATTGGATATTTGATATATTCTAATATGAAAAAAACTATTTTTATTACGCTCAGATCCTTTCTATTTTTGTTAATAGCTTTTTTAGTAAGTTGGTTTTTTTATACAAATACCTCAGCCTCCGTTAAAAGTTATTATTCATACACGGCATCAGAATTATTAAAATGTCAACCGATAGACCCTAATATAAATAATACTGGCAGTAAAAACAATAAGGAAGAGGATTTTAAAAAAATAATAGATGGTTTAGAAAATACTGTAGAAAAGTCGGATATTAAATTATTCAAAAATTATATTGGATTTGATATTTTTGTAGAAAATAATTTTGCTGTTAAGGATGCTAATACTGACAAAAATTTATCAACTCGATTCAATATAGCGAAAGACAGTAATTACATTGAGGTATCGTCTGGTCAAAAAAGACCATTTTTATTTAATTTAAGTTTTAGTGAATTAAAAAATTATCAGCCAAATGATTTTGAATATAAGCTTGTCGGCAAATCCGCATCCTCTACTGCGAAACTTATTTTTTTAAATAATGAAAGCATTAAGTTTTATATTGAATTATCAAAAAGAAGTTTCTTTATGTTTTTTATAATATCCTTGCCGATTACTTGGGGAATTTTGCTTTTAATAGATGCCATTATAAAGTTTGTAATTTGTGGTAGGCCGTTTACCAAAAAAGAGATAGATTAATTAATAGTCGACATCCAATAATACCCCCTATATTCCTTGAAAAATGTTAT
>Ga0233422_10000431_pt1 | contig 21303 bp, 17 predicted proteins | sample Watercolumn_Mata_2_FD_182724 | JGI IMG/M metagenome (GOLD analysis project Ga0233422, IMG submission 182724) | Freshwater microbial communities from Lake Matano, South Sulawesi, Indonesia - Watercolumn_Matano_2014_110_MG | ecosystem: Environmental > Aquatic > Freshwater > Lake | place...
GCATCGGGATTCAAATCGAAATGATCGACAATAAAATTACAATAATCAGTCCTATAAAAGATTCCCCTGCAGAAAAAGCCGGATTAAAACCGGCTGATATTATTGTAAAAATTGACGGTAAAGATATTACTAACCAGAAATTATCTGATGTCGTAAAGAAAATTAAAGGACCAAAAGGTACAACCGTAAAAATCACCGTCACTAGAAACAACAAAGAATTAAGTTTTACAGTCAAAAGAGATGAACTCTTTTACGAGACGGTAAGCTACAAATTTCTTACAAAAGGATCCAAAAAAATAGCCTATCTTGAACTCACAAGTTTCAATGATAAAACTTATGAAGAATTTTTAAAAGCAGCGACCGAAATTACTAATCAAAATGCTGACGGGTTAATTTTGGACCTCAGGAATAACTCCGGAGGATATTTAGATGTAGCCATAAACATCATTGGATTATTTTTCGACACCCCAAAAACAGCCTTGAAAATGAAGTATTCTGACAACTCGACTGAATCATATAAAGCCCCTGTCGACGGAATTCTAAAAGATCTTCAAACCGTTATCTTGATAAACAAAGGATCCGCTTCTTCTTCTGAAATCTTAGCTGGAGCATTACAAGATTATAAAATAGCCAAATTAGTTGGAGAAAAATCCTTCGGGAAAGGAACCGCCCAAGACATTGTAGAATATAAAGATGATTCTCTTTTAAAATATACGGCAGCAAAATGGCTCACTCCAAACGGCAGAGATATCAATAAAAAAGGCCTGACTCCAGATAAATACGTACCGAAAACAACAACTACCGACAACCAAGACAATCAATTAAATGCAGCTCTAGAAGAATTCTAAACTACTTGATCCTTTGCGGCCAAAAGCTCCTGAGGATTTGTAGTAACAATCTTATTCTCAGTATAAGAAGCGATAACCTGGATTGCCACGTGCTTCAATCCCGCAAAGAAAAGTCCCTGTCCAACTCCACTATTAAGTAGAACATACTTCTCTCCTTCCGTAAGATTAAAGATCTTTGCCAAAACCTCTACAGCTGACGGAGATTGTTTCAACAGTAATTGCAACGAAGAGTTTGTAATAATAGGCTTCCCTCTAGTACTACTCACGAAATCCTCCACGTCTTGAGTAATAGTAGTCACTCCAAGATAATATTTTCTAGCTCTTTTTACCAATCCAAATAAGAATTGAGCACTATCTTCATGTTGCATCATTGTCCAGGCTTCATCCACTACAAGGATTCTTTTCTTGAGTTCACTGCGAACTTTTGCCCAGATATAGTTCAAAATAATATACATCGCAATTGGACGAAGAGCATCTTCAAAGTCTCTAATACAGAAAATCATCAACCCTGAAGACAAATTTACATTAGTAGGTTTGTTGAAAATTCCGGAATAAGAACCTACTGTGTATTTCGACAATTTCTGAGCAAGTCCGGATGCTCCCTCCATTGAATTTAATATTTGATAAAGATCCTCCATCGTTGGCGGCTCATAAATAGAAGGATCCAGAATATCCATTGTAATACCTTTCAAAGCATACACATCAATCAATGCTTTATCCAAAATAGATTCTTCAGAGGCATCAAGAGTCCCAAGCATCACATTCAATAATCCATGTAGATTTATAATATTCGTTCTAAGCAAATCTCCAGGCTGAACATCATCACCTGCGATTGGCTTTGGTAAATCAAAAGGATTAATTCTCCTATCACTATTCAAACTTAGTTTCAAATAAGCACCTCCAACAGTATTGGCAAGCGCTTCATACTCATTTTCCGGATCAATTACGATCACATCTGTTCCCATCATCATCAGTCTCAAAATTTCAAGCTTTACGGCATAAGACTTACCGGCTCCGGATTTCGCAAATACAACACTATTTGCATTTTCCAAAGCAAATCTATCAAAGATAATTAAACTATCATTGTGACGATTTAGTCCGTACAAAATTCCCTTATCAGAAGTCAAAGATGACGAACTAAATGGGAAAGTTGTCGACAAAGGACTTGTATTCATATTTCTAATAACATATAGCTCATCCATTGCTAGAGGAATTGAAGCTGTAAACCCATGTTCAGCCTGAATTTTAGCTCTTTTTGTCATTACCAACTTTCCTCCAAGCAAACTTTCTAGTTGTTTTGCAGTTCTCTCAAGTTTCTTTTTCTTGTCAGAATAAATTGTAAAATATAATGCAAACTGGAAGAATTTCTCTTGACCTCTTTGAATTTCGGTACGTAGTTGTTCAGCATCCTCAAGCGCAGTTTCAAGTGCCGGATCACGCACCATACCTTTTTCGGAATTAATTCTCATACTCGACTGCATTTGAGCCACTTTCTTTTTCAAAGTTCTCATAATTTGATCCGAATTGATCGGATAAATAAATTGAGAAATATCCATCGTCACGTCAAAATTAATAATTGGAGAAAGCCAATTCACATCCAAATAACGAGGATAAGAATAGATATAGAAAGAAACAGCATACATTCCATCAATTCTGATAGATTCATATTGAATCTCCATTGAGGAAGGAGCAATCAAATCTTTGATTGAAGCCAATCCTTCTTGGTAAATTTTTTCAGCTTCGATATATTCTTTCTTTTCTGATTCAGTAAGTTTCACCTCTTTACCGGTAACCTTATCAACAATTACAGTTTTTACTTCCTCTTTTTTAAGTTCTTCTTTTTTACCTTCTGTCTTTCCGTCTTTTACATCCACAGCTTTCACTCCATCCTTATTCTCAACGACTTGCTCCGGTTTTTTAGCAGAGAAATTAAATAAAGATTTCAATCTAGCAAGCACTGAAGTTTTATTTTGAACTGCAGCCTCAGCATGAGCTTTATCTTTCGCCTCCTCAATGGCTTTTTTATCAGCCAAAGCTTGAGTCCCCATGACAGCTTGTTCCGCAACTTTTACGTCTGAATTAGCAGTTTTTTCTTCTATTTTTTTGTCAGTCAGATGATCATTCCCGTCATTGGATAATTTCTGAGAAGCATCTTCCCCCGTTTTTTTAACAACCTCAACCTCAGGAGCTTTTTTAGAAATAGCAACTTGAGACGAAGGATCTTCTCCTATATCAGCCAAAGTCGGTTTTTCTTCCCTAAGATTAAATGATCCTGTGTCCGCAATTTTTCCACTAACAGCAGTATCAGCCGCCTTCAACCATTCCGGCGTTTCCTCTATAGGAGCATTCGTCGGAGCAAAAACAGCATTATTTTGAGGAGGAGTTTGCTCGACAACCGGAGCCGCAACTGGAGTATCCGCTAATGTTGGAATTAAAGTTGAAACTTGCTCTGCTGCTTGCCCATTTTGGGTTGATGCAGTCTGTGTATTTTGTGTTTGTGTATCTGCCATTTGTATTAATTTTGTTTTTTAAATCCTTATATTCTAGCAAAAAATAGTCACTTTTACAACCCCATTAGGGCATTTTTGATTAGTAAAATAAAAAAAATGTGATAATATTCGCGCTGCACATATTCATATAACCTGCTTTTTCCGTGAATAAAAAGGATAAAAAAGACAATACAAAAGCTAAAAAACAGCCAAAGAAAACTGAATCTAAAGCCAAAAACGTCAAGAAAAATCCAGTTCAAACTCCGCTTCCTCAAGAGCCGGAAAAAACTCAAAAAATAGAAGAAATTATAGAACCAGCCCAAGAATCATTGGAACTTTTTGCAGAAACAAAACAAATTAGTCCTCGAAATATTTCCGACGAAATGGAGAATTCTTACCTGGAATATGCCATGAGCGTTATTGTTTCACGTGCACTTCCGGATGTAAGAGACGGTTTAAAACCTGTTCATAGAAGAATTTTGCATGCTATGAATGAAATCGGCTTAAGAAGCAGTGGTGGTTTTAGAAAATCTGCCGCCGTTGTCGGTGAAGTTTTAGCTAAGTATCATCCACATGGAGACGCCGCAGTTTATGATTCTATGGTAAGAATGGCCCAAGAATTCGCCATGAGATACACCCTGGTAAGAGGACAGGGTAACTTTGGATCTATCGATGGAGACCCTGCCGCTGCCATGCGTTATACCGAAGCAAAATTGGAAAAAATTAGTGATGAAATGCTGGAAGATATCGATAAAGAAACCGTTGACTGGAGAGATAATTATGATGGTCGACACAAAGAACCATCAGTTCTTCCAACAAAATTACCTCAACTTTTACTAAACGGTTCGCAAGGTATCGCCGTAGGTATGGCCACCTCTATTCCTCCTCATAATCTTGGCGAATTAATCGACGGAATCCTTCACCTCTCAGAACATCCAGAAGCTACGGTTGATGAGTTAATGAAATTTATTAAAGGTCCCGACTTCCCTACCGGAGGTCTCCTTTACAACATTTCAGACATTAGGACAGCTTATGCTACCGGGCGTGGAGGCATGGTTCTTCGTGCCAAAACTGAAATTATTGAGAAAAAAGGAGGAAGATTCGACATTTTAGTATCCGAAATTCCTTATCAAGTAAACAAAGCGAACCTTATCACTAAAATTGCTGAGTTGGTAAGAGATAAAAAAGTTGTTGGAATCACCGACATCCGCGATGAATCAAATAAAGATGGTATTCGCATTGTAATTGAACTTAAAAAAGATAGTTATCCTAAAAAAATCCTGAATCAATTATTTAAATATACAGACTTACAATCATCATTCAATATGAACATGATTGCTTTAGTCGACGAAATTCAGCCACACCTACTAGACTTAAGACAAGTCCTCGAACATTTCATTACTCATCGAAAAGTAGTTATTACCAGAAGAACTGAATTCGAGTTAAAAATGGCTAAAGCAAGAGCTCACATTTTGGAAGGATTGAAAATTGCTCTTGATAATATCGACGCCGTAATTCAAACAATCAAAAAGTCTCCTACCAAAGAAGATGCTTTAGTGGCTTTAATGAAAAACTTCAAACTCACAGAGCTTCAAGGAAAAGCGATTTTGGAAATGAGATTACAAACTTTGGCCGGATTGGAAAGAAAGAAAATTGAAGAAGAATTAGCCGAAAAACTAGCCTTAATAACCAAACTAGAAGGCATTTTGGCTGATGTCAAAAAAATTCTAAAAATAATGCAAAAAGAACTAGCCGAAATCAAAGAGAAATATGGCGACAAGAGAAAAACGGAAATTATTCCTCAAGCTATCAATAATATCTCTCAAAAAGACACTATTCCAAATGAACCAATGATCGTTGTAATGAGCCGTGAGAACTACATCAAGAGAGTTCCACCAAGCACATTCCGCACTCAAAATCGTGGGGGGAAAGGAATTATTGGCTCTACTACTAAGGAAGAAGACGAGATTAAGTTGATCTGCTACGCTTCAAATCACGATGAAATTCTATATTTTACCAACAAAGGACGCGTATTTAGATTACCAGTTTACGAACTTCCTCAAGGAACTAGAATTTCCAAAGGACAAGCTATTGTAAATTTCCTACAATTACAAAAAGACGAATGGGTTAGCTCTATTTTAAATACTCGCGAGACATTCACAGGACAATATCTCCTTATGGCAACTTTAAAAGGAACCGTCAAGAAAACTCCTGTAGAAGATTTTAAAAACGTAAGAAAGAGCGGACTGATTGCTATGAAACTTCGTCCAGATGATTCTCTAGAATGGGTTCGTGAAACTTCAAAAGGCAATGAAGTCGTTTTAGTAACCCACGAAGGAAAATGTATTAGATTCAATGAACAAGACGCTCGCCCAATGGGTCGTCCATCAATCGGGGTTCGTGGAATTAAATTAAAACCAAATGATAAAGTAGTTGAAATGGCCATTGTTCCAAATACTGAAACCGAACTATTAGTCGTAATGCAAAATGGACTTGGTAAAATGACCAAAATTGGCAACTATAGACTTCAAGCTCGTGGTGGATCAGGTGTAAAAACAGCTAATGTTACCGCAAAAACAGGTAAAATCATCGGCGCTAAAACCCTTGATGACAGAACCAATGCAGACTTAGTCATGATATCAAAATTAGGACAAGTGATCAGAATTTATTCTAAAAATATCCCTTCTCAAGGTCGCGCAACTCAAGGAGTCTACTTAATGAGACTAGATAAAGGAGATACCGTTGCCTCTATTTCTCTAATTGATCACGCAGATACTCCGCCCACAGCTGGAGAAATTACTGCTGGTCAGATCGAAGACCAGCAAAAACTGATTAAAACAGCATAATAATCAACAAAATATATGAAAAAAGCTCTTTTAATCCTAGGCAGTTTTCTGCTTCTAAGCCAGGCTGCCTACGCTTACAATGGAGACATTTCCATTAATAGTCCTGACCTTAGATTTTCTAAACAATTTTTCCTCGAAGGCGATCCGATCCGTATTTATGCAACGGCAAAAAACAATAGCAATCTCGACCTCTTAGGTGTCGTCCGTTTTTACGACAATGGCAAACAAATTTCTGGAGATCAACCTATTTCAATTTTCGGCAATAAAACTGATGATGTTTTTATTGATTGGGCTCCTCCATCTTTTGGTTATCACACAATTTCAGCTAAAATCTTCCCTTGGAAGCCAGAGATCGACAACCCGGGAAATAATTACGTAGATGAAAAAATTTATGTAGAACAAGATACCGATCATGATGGTTTGAAAAATACTTTAGATGAAGACGATGATGGAGATGGAGTTAATGATGACAAAGACTTCGCCCCTCTAGATGCCAAAGAACAATATGACACTGACGGTGATGGGACTGGAAATAACAAAGATTTAGACGATGATAACGACGGCGTACCAGATAAATTTGACGAAATGCCTCTCGATCCAAATGAGACTACCGATACGGATAAAGATGGCATCGGCAACATCAAAGACACAGACGACGACAACGATGGAATTATAGATACAGAAGAAGACAACACAGGCACAGATCCCCTAAAAGCCGATACTGACGGAGACAAAATCAAAGATAGCCAAGATGATTTCCCTCTCGATCCAAAAGAATGGCTTGATACAGACAAAGATGGCATCGGCAACAATCTCGACATCAACGACGACAATGATCATATTCCAGATACCACAGATCCATTCCCCCTAAATAAAGCTCCTGTTTTAAAGCTCGATGAAATCCCCTCCTACATAAACTTGATGGAACCATACACTTTTGACGCCACCCCTTCTTATGACGATGATGGGAAAATCGTATCTTTTGAATGGCAAGTAGATGCCGAAAAGAAAGAGGGCACCTCCTTTACAAAAGTTTTTGATGAAATAGGAACTCACAAGGTTTCCATAAAAATAACTGATGACAACGGCGAATCTCAAACCTCAAATTTTCAAATTAACGTTGTAAACACCAGGTTTTATATTCAACTCGGAATAGTTCTAATCTCAATTTTACTTGCATTGTTGATCTATTTCAGGTACATTGCGGCCACGAAAAATTCCAAGAAACAATAATTTACCATGAAAAAAGACATTCATCCTCAATACCAAGACATTACTTTTACTTGTGCATGTGGCGCTAAATTCGTTGCAGGCTCAACAATTAAAGAAGATTATAAAACTGAAATTTGTTCAAATTGCCATCCTTTCTACACAGGCAAACAAAAGCTTATTGACGCTTCGGGACGTGTTGATAAATTCATGGCAAAGGTTAAAAAAGCTAACGCTATAAAAGAGACAAAAGCTACAAAAAAGACCAAGAAATCATCAAAAACGATAAAGATCACTACAGAAGAAAAAGAGGCCACAGAAGAATAGTTTTCGCTACGAAATCTTGAAAAACATAAATCCATGGCCGGAAATACTTTAGGTAAAAACTTTAAGGTAACTACGTGGGGAGAATCTCACGGAATAGCTTACGGGGTTGTTATTGACGGATGCCCCTCTGGATTGAAAATATCTCTAAACGAAATCCAAAACGAAGTAAATCGTCGAAAACCTCTTGCCGGCTCAAAAGCAGGAACTTCTAGGGTAGAAGAAGACAAAATTCAAATTTTATCTGGTATTTTTGAAGGAAAAACTTTAGGAACACCTATCTCTATCATTGTTGAGAATAAAAACACAAAATCTGCTGATTATTCAAATATAAAAGAACTATATCGTCCCGGCCACGCAGACTACACCTACGACTTAAAATATGGAATTAGAGACTGTCGAGGCGGAGGCAGATCTTCCGGAAGAGAGACTGTTTCACGAGTAATTGCAGGAGCTTTCGCCAAGAAAATTCTCAAAGAATATTCCAAAACTGAGATTTTTGGACATACAGTACAAATCGGAGAAATTATCGCTCAAAAGTTTGATAAGAAATATATTGAGACAAGTCCCCTAAGATGCGCTGACAAAACAGCCTCCGAAAAAATGGTTAAACTAGTCAATAAATTAAGAGAAAATGGCGATTCTATTGGCGCAATCGTCGAAATTATTATTAAAAATCCTCCAAAAGGCTTAGGCGAACCAGTTTTTGACAAATTAGACGCTGAATTGGCCAAAGCCATGCTCTCTATTGGAGCCGTAAAAGGAATCGAATTCGGCTCAGGTTTTAAGTCAGCAGCCATGAAAGGCAGCGAAAATAATGATCAAATGGAAATCAAAAAAGGAAAAGTAAAATTTCTTTCAAATAATAGCGGCGGAATCTTAGGAGGAATCTCTACAGGCGAAGATATCATCTTCAGAATCGCTATAAAACCCGTCGCCAGTATCCCTTTAAAACAAAAAACTATCACCAAATCCGGCAAAAATACCACCATTCAAACCCTCGGCCGCCATGATTGCTGCCTCGCCCCCAGAATTATTCCGGTAGCAGAAAGTATGGCAGCCTTAGTTTTAAGTGACTTTTTAGAATAGAAAAAGTCAATCATTACAACCAAAAATCGATTTTTCAACTATTGACTAATTTTAGCCGTAATGTTATAGTAAAGAACTCTATAAACACCATATTTTATGAGTCACGGACCAGAACATGGAGAGGGTCATCATGAAGCACCAGCACATGGTGCTGGACATGGTGAAGCTACCCATGGAGACGCTCATGGAGCCCATGGTGCTGGACATGGTGAAGCTACCCATGGAGATGCTCATGGAGCCCATGGTGCTGCCGCCGGTCATGGTGAAGCCGCTCATGGAGACACTCATGGAACCCATGATGCTGCCGCCGGTCATGGTGAAGCCGCTCATGGAGACACTCATGGAGCCCATGGTGCTGCCGCCGGTCATGGTGAAGCCGCTCATGGAGACACTCATGGAGCCCATGGAGCTCACGGCACTCATGGCGCTGCCGCTGGACAATCAGAATTTGCTAGAGAAGCGCATGCTGCATGGGAAAGAGCCAAACATTCAACTGGAGGCTGGTTAATGGCAGAAAAGGAACCAGTTCAAGAAGTTTCTTTCTTAAAAACTCCTTTTTACATAATCAGAGACTGGGTCAAGGCTTCTGTTGGAAATGTCCTAAGAAGAGGAAAAGAAGTAGTTATGCCAGCAAAAAACGCATTAGAATCAGCCTGGAACACCGTTTCAAAACCATTTACAGCTCCAGCCCATACACTCTTTCATCCCATTAAATACTTAGCAAATATCCCTAGAATCGCTACTGCGACAGTAAGAGCTGTTAAAAATCTCTACAAAGCTCCACTTACTGGAGTAAATGAAGCCTATCAAGAAGGAATCCAAAATCCAATAGAGCGTGTCGGGTATAAATTGGCTAAAGTTCCTCCTAAAAGCGTTACCAGCATGACTGCCGGATTTAGCAATAAAGTTGCAAACGTACTAGGATGGCCGCTCCGAGCCGTAGATGGAGTAGCTAAATGGGCCACTAACTGGTGGGATGATGTAGATGATTACTTCGGAGCCGCAACTCAAGGCGCTCACTAATCAAAACCTCTTCCATTCCACTATTAATTTAAGCTAAAGTACAACTACTTTAGAATTTTTATGTTTGAATTCAAAATTAAAAACACAGCCAAAGACAGTTTTGCTCGCACAGGAGTTTTCACAACTCCTCACGGAAAAATCAAAACTCCGGTTTTTATGCCGGTAGGCACCAAGGCAACTGTTAAAACATTATCTCAGAACGATTTAGAAAAATTAGATGCAGAAATTATTTTAGCCAACACTTACCACCTCTATCTCCGACCCGGAGAAAATCTAATCAAAAAAATGGGCGGTCTACATAAATGGATGGACTGGAATAGGCCTATCCTTACAGACTCAGGCGGATATCAAGTATTTTCATTATCACAAAATAAAGAATTTACCAAAGACGCCAACTTCAAAACAACTGTGAAAATCGACGAAAACGGAGTGAAGTTTAAATCTCATTTAGACGGCGCAAATCATTACATCACCCCAGAAAAAGCTATCAAAATTCAACATGATTTAGGAGCGGATATCATCATAGCTTTCGACGAATGTGCTGCTGCAAATAGTTCAAAAGAGTATTTCATTAAAGCCATGGACATCACTCATTCTTGGCTTGTACGTTGTAAAAAAGAACACGAAAATCTTTCCAAAAAAACTCCTCTAAAAAAACAAGCTCTATTCGGAATTGTTCAGGGAGGCATCTACAAAGACCTTCGAATTAAATCTGCAAAGTTTGTAAATTCTCAAAATCTTCCTGGCAACGCCATCGGCGGATTATCTGTAGGAGAAGGCAAAAAAACAATGTACAAAATGGTTGATATCGTAATCCCCCATTTAGATTTAGATCGTCCTAGGTATTTAATGGGAGTCGGAACTCCTGAAGATTTGCTCGAATGCGTAGATCGCGGAATCGATATGTTTGATTGTGTTCATCCTACTCGCATGGCTCGTCATGGAGCATTTTTCACCAATACAGGCCGATTTAGTATTCGAAATGAACAATTCAAGTTCGACAAAAAACCTTTAGAAAAAACTTGTAAATGCGAAACCTGTAAAAATTACAGCAGAAGTTATCTACGACATTTGATCTTTGAGAATGAAATTTCAGGAATGCGCCTAATGACTATTCACAATGTCCACTTTTTGTTAAACTTGATGCGTGAGATTAGAACTCATATTGAAAAAAATACCTTCAAGAAATTCAAAAATAATTTTCTGAAAAAATTTAAACACAAAGATGAGTAAATATTACAACCTTGAAAAATCAGTAGAACAGAAATACGCCGAAAAAGACCATAAAGATCGTCCACGAATGAAAGTCACCGGCAAAAGCATTTTCAAACTTCAACAATTAATCGAAACATCACATGATCGCGTATCTAAGCGGAAAAATAGTAAAAAAAACTGATAAAGGAATTATTCTCGACACCGGAAATATCGGATATTTTGTTCACATTTCCAAAGTTTTAAGCGCAGATTTGAATGAATCAGATAATGCATCGTTATTCATTCACAGTCATATCCGTGAAGATGCTTTCGATTTATACGGCTTTAATACTTACGAAGATCTCGGCTTTTTCAAGCAACTGATTTCCATCAATGGCATTGGCCCAAAAGTAGCCACCGAAATTCTTTCCGTAAATTCTGAACAGGTTAAATCAGCTATTATAAATGAAGACGATAAATTCCTCTGCAAAATCCCGGGAATCGGAGCCAAAACCGCAAAAAGAATTGTGCTTGAACTAAAAGGCAAAATCGATTTGGAAAATCTCGACAGACCATATCAAAAAATTGATGAAAAAATAGACGATGAAGCTTTTGAAGCTTTAACCAAACTTGGCTACCAGACACCTCAAATTCGCAAAGTTTTAAACAGTCTTCCAAAAGATCTAAAAAATACGGAACAAATCATTACTTACTTCCTCAAGAACGTATAATGGCAAAAAATTCTCATTCGCTTCTAATTACAGACAAATCAAATATTGCCTATCTTTCCAATTTCACAGGCTCAAACGGCTTTATGCTGATCACTGGAAATAAAAAATATTTATTTACCGATTTTCGTTATATCGAAAGAGCAAAAAATACTATCAAAAAAAATATCACTATCATCGACAGCACGAAAATGTGGAAAGATGAAGAAGTTTTGGCAAAAAATTGGCATCGCATTTTACAAAAACATAAAGTTAAAAAAATCGAGATTGAAGAAAATAATTTAACTTTGGCAAAATTTAAAAAATTCCAAAAAATTTCCAAAATTAAAGGACAAAAAATTACTTTTATTCCTTCCAAAAATACCATCGAAAATCTTCGCGAAATCAAGTCCCCTCAAGAGATAGCGCTCATCATGAAAAGCCAAAAAATCAACGAAAAAACATTCTTGATGGTCAAAAAATTTGTACAAAAATCGATTGATCAAAAAGCCAAAATAACAGAATTGGACATTGTTTGGAAAATCAAAGAATTCGCTCACCTTTTGGGAGCGGATGAAGTATCATTTGAACCTATTGTAGCTTTTGGAAAACACTCCTCCATGCCACACCATTTATCTGATAAAACCGTTCTCAAAAAAGGAGATCTCATTCTGATCGACATGGGAATGAAATATAAAGGATATTGCTCCGACATGACCAGAATGATTTTCACCAAACCTCCAACTAAAGAAGAAAAAGAAATTTATAATCTTGTTTTGAAAGCTCAAGAATTCGCCATCAAGAATATCAAAGCAGGAATATCAGGCAAAAAAGCTGACGACCTTTCCAGGGATATCATCAAAAAAGCAGGCTTCGGAGATTTTTATGGACATGCAGGAGGACACGGTATCGGGTTAGACATTCACGAATCCCCTTCACTCGCCGAAACTTACAAAGAAAAATTAAAAGAAAATTCAATCATTACAGTCGAACCTGGAATATATCTTCCCGGAAAATTTGGAGTACGCATCGAAGATATGGTAATAATCACAAAAACAGGAGCAAAAAACATTACCAAGATTAAAAAGTCTATTTAATAAACTTACCCCTCAATTTGATATCCCTGCAAAAAAGCTTTTATTGCAGATATTTGCCTAGCATCAGTTCCTCTTAAAGCTTTCGTTTTTAAATTAAGCCAAAATGATAAACCCATAATCCCGCCTTTTTTTCCTAAACTTCCAAATTCAGAACAAGTTGCCACTACCACAACAAATATTAAATTTTTATTAACAGAAACACGATAAGATCTACCATCAAACGCTACATTATATTCATGAACAAAATCTCCTCCTTCAAGTCCATCACATAACTCAGCAAGCCTTTGTGCTTCGGTTTCATCTAATCCATTTTGTCCATCAACTAATTCTCCTCCCATAAAATTTCCAATTAAAATATTGGAGACCTACTCTAATACCTAGCCAAATTTTGTCAACTCTTCCTGCTAAACATTACGCAGGTTTTCAATTAAAATATCGCGCGTTAAAGATCTTTCTTAAAGATAATATCATGTGTGGAATATTCGCCTACTACGGCCCTAAAAAAGATGCCCCAAAATTAGTGATTGAAGGTTTAAAAAAACTGGAATATCGCGGATATGATTCCTGGGGATTAGCCTACAAAACAAATGATGACATCGTTATTTATAAAAAAGTAGGAAAAATCAGTGATATCAAAACAAAAGATTTCAAACCAACCGATTCAAGTCTTGCCATGGGACATTCTCGATGGGCCACCCACGGAGGTGTTACCGAAAAAAATGCTCATCCTCACTCAACTGAAAATAAAGAAATCGTTTTGGTTCATAACGGAATTTTAGAAAATTATCTTCCAATAAAAAAAGACTTAATTAAAAAAGGTCATAAATTCATATCTGAAACAGATACCGAAGTTATTGCTCATTTAATCGAAGAACATTGCAAAAAAAACAACTTTGAAGACAGTGTAAAAATGGCGATCAAAGAGATGGAAGGCCGCTATGCAATTGTTGTTATGAAAAAAGATGAGAACAAAATTGCCGCAGCCAGAAAGGGATCCCCTCTCATCATTGGAGTAGGGAAAAATAAGAATGAATACTTTATCGCCTCCGACATCCCCGCATTTCTTCGATATACCAACAAAGTAATTTACCTGGATGACAATCAAATAGTTTTCATCAATGATAAGAAAAGCTCTTTCTTTGATGTTGTTCAAAATACGCCTGTAGATAAACGTACTATTCAAATTGATTGGGACATAGAAAGCGCCGAAAAAGGCTTATTCCCTCACTTCATGATCAAAGAAATTTCCGAACAAAAAGACACTCTTGCCAGAGCAATTAATCAAGATCCAAAAATCATAGAACATGTGGCCAAAGAAATAAAAAAAGCTTATGGGACCTATTTAGTAGGATGCGGAACAGCTGGAAAAGTTTGCATGGTTGGAGAATATATGTTCGCCAAAATCGCCAAAAAGCATATTAATTTCAAATTCGGATCCGAATTTAGAAGTCAGAAAAATTTTCTCACCAATAAAACCTTAATAATCGCCGTTTCTCAATCGGGAGAAACCGCTGACACTCTAGAAGCAATCGAAATTGCCAAACAAAAGGGCGTAAAAGTTGTAGCCATTGTTAATGTAGAAAATTCCTCTATTGCCAGAATGGCAGACATCGTCATCCCATTAAAAGCAGGCCTCGAAAAAGCCGTAGCTTCAACCAAAGCCACCACTTCTCAATTAGCAATTTTAACTCTTCTCGCCTACGCTTGTAACGGAGGAGTAAATGAAGGTAAACAACTTTTAATCACTACCGCTGCTCAAATTAACGATATGTTGAATCCCCGCTACGAAGATCACATTATGAAGTTAGCAAAAAAAATCAAAGATATAGAATCCATGTATATTATCGGCAGGAATGCTAATTACCCGATCGCTCTTGAAGCCGCAATCAAACTACAAGAAGTTTCCTATATCCACGCCGAAGGATTTGCCGGCGGAGAATTAAAACACGGCCCTATCGCATTGATTTCAAAAGGAACTCCTGTCATAGTTCTCGTAGAAAACAACGAATATCGTAACGAGATTCTCTCGAACGCTCTCGAAGTAAAAGCCCGTGGCGGATACATCATCGGAGTATCCCCTGTCAAAGAAGACGTTTTCGATTTTTGGATACGAGTTCCAGATCCAGGAGACACTTACCCTATCGTCAACATTATTCCTATACAAATATTGGCATATCAACTCGCCGTATTGCGTAAGAATAATCCTGACATGCCAAGAAATTTGGCAAAAAGTGTAACCGTAAAATAATATGCGTAAAATCTTTACCAAAAAACAAAACAAAAGACTGCTAATTCTAGCCGCAGCAACTCTTATGACGGCGCTCCTATTCGGAACACTTTTTTTATTAGTTTATCAAGAAACTCATCGCTACAAAGTCTGCCAAGAATATCAATTTGATAGCGGCTATGCTATCGAAAATCGCATCAAAGGCATCGATCTAATTAAAGGAATTTACACAGACACTCCAGTTCTATCTTGCGCATCAAAAATTCAAAAAGAAGATATTTACTACGAAGATAAAGGCTCCTATACCGAAACTCGTTCTTGCCAAACAGGAAAAGAAAATAAAACTTACATCGCAACTAATTACGAGAGATGTCCTTTTGGCTGCTTTGGTGGTGAATGTATGTCAAAATGCGAAGCTCCTTATTCAGAAGATCTTTTCAAAAAAGGAATTTCTTACGGAGTCGATCTTAATGCAATAGCTTTAACTCCTGAGAAAAATGATCCATCCATGCATTATGATCATTGCACAAATAATGGCAATACAGATAATTTACTGTTATCAAAATATATTTCTAAAAACGCTTGCAACCCCAATAACTACATTGTTTCAAAACTTACTCCATGCGACAACATCTGCTTTGACGGAGCCTGCCAAAAAGAAAACTTTCGCCATTGTGACGATTCCGATCAAGAAGATAAATGTAAAATCCTAGGAACTGTTTCTTATTACGACCCTGCATCCAAAGAAGCAAAGTCACTAACTGATTCATGCACAGATTCAAAAACAGTTACCGAATATTTCTGCGGTGCTGATAAAATGCCACACAAACTATTCCTTACCTGTCGCGATCAGTGTTCTAGCGGACAATGTTTATAATAAATAGTTGTTTCAAAAAAGATTCATTCTTGTTATAATTCACACAAGAATTTTTCCTCATTTTCTACCTCATTTCACATGTATACAAAAAACACTAAACTTGTTTGTACGTTAGGTCCCTCTAGCGACTCTGTTTCTGAAATAACCAATCTTATTCATGCAGGTATGAATGTTGCTCGTTTAAATTTTTCTCATGGTACTTACGAACATCATACCAAGATCATTACTAATCTTCGTAAAGCCGAGAAAATTACAGGTAGACGCGTCGCTATTTTACAAGATCTACAAGGCCCAAAAATCAGACTAGGAGATTTACCAGCAGAAGGAATCGAAGTTAAAAAAGGTGAAATTATTAACCTCACTATCAAGAAAGTTGTCGGTAAAAAAACTTCAAAAGAAATTTTAATCCCAATCCAATATAAAGGAATTGTTAAAGACGCCAAGGCTAAAGATATTCTCCTAATTAGCGATGGAATCATCGAAATTAAAATCGAAAAGGTCACTAAAGAAAGTTTGTTTTGCCGAGTAACAGCGGGAGGACTTTTAAAGAGTAAACAAGGAGTAAATTCCTCCACCGCTTCCATTTCCGCAAAACCAATTACTGAAAAAGATCGCCAGGATTTAACTTTTGGACTAAAAAATAATGTCGATTATGTCGCTCTCTCTTTTGTACGAGATCATCAAGACATCAAAGATCTTCGAGAACTTATTCGTAGACACAAAAAAAACACCAAAATTGTCGCTAAAATCGAAAGACACGAAGCTGTAAAAAATCTCGAAGAAATTATTCAAATCACCGACGCCGTAATGGTAGCTAGAGGAGATTTAGGAATCGATCTTCCAGCAGCAGAAGTTCCAATAGTTCAAAAAAGAATGATCGCTTTAGCCAATAAATATGCTAAACCAGTCATTACCGCCACTCAAGTGCTTCAATCCATGATCGAGAACCCGATGGCCACAAGAGCTGAGATTTCAGATGCCGCCAATGCCGTATTTGATTCGACAGATGCAATTATGCTTTCAAATGAATCTGCTGTTGGCAAATATCCAGTAAGAGCAACTTCCACCTTAAGCAAAGTTGCCGAAACTGTAGAAAAAGAAATGGAAAGACATCCTGAAATTTTAGAACACCTCTCTGCTCGTAGAATTTCCGGAACAATTAATGCAACCTGTTCAAATGCCTGTGAATTAGCAAAAGACACCAAGTCTCAATTCATAGTTGTTTATACAGAAAGTGGCTATACCGCCAGACATGTCGCCAAATACCGACCTTCTATTCCAATCATTACAGTTACTACTACCGAAAGCGTAGCTAGAGAACTTTGTCTCGTCTGGGGATTGAACAAAATTATTATTCACAACATAGCAGGTAAAGGAAGCCAAAAAACAGAGGGAATAGTTCAGTTACTAACAAAGACCAAAACCGTAAAAAAAGGGCAAAAAATTGTCATCGTTGGTAGTGCCAGCAAACAGGAAAAAATAATTTCAACTTACAAAATATAATGATCACAATCGGGATTGATCCCGGAACAGCTACAACAGGTTTCAGTATTGTTGAAAAAAATCACAAAGGAGAAATTAAGCTCCTAGATTATGGATGTATCAAAACCTCTGCAGGACTACCAATGAGTATTCGTTTAAATCAAATCGCTAAAGATTTAAAAACTCTTATTAAAAAATGGAAACCAAATCATTCTTCCATTGAAAAATTATTTTTTAATAAAAATGTAAAAACAGCTATCACGGTAGCTCAAGCTAGAGGAGTAATTCTACAAACTTTAGAGGAAAATCATATTGGCCAAGACGAATACACTCCTCTAGAAGTAAAATCTGCTGTCTGCGGCCACGGGAAAGCTGACAAAAAAATGGTTCAAGAAATGATTAAAATAATTCTTGGATTATCAAAAGTTCCCAAACCAGATGATGCCGCAGACGCAATAGCTCTCGCTCTCTGTTCAATAAACTCTCTTAAAATACACAAAAACAAATGAAAAAATTTTTGGCTATATTATGGGCAATTATAATATTAGGAAGCGCCTTCATCGCGATAAATATGTTTAAGCCAGACGTCTTTGATCTCAAAGAAAAATTCCCTGTATTAAACAAAATTCCAAAAAGCAACACCGCAGTAAATGAAGAAGAAAACAAAGAACTAACCCAAAGTTATGAAGCATATCTTCTTTTAGGAGATAAATACGTCGCAGCCAAGAACTATCCATTAGCCATCGACAATTATAGATACGCCCTGAAACGCAATTCAGAAAACATCACTCCATACATCAAATTAGGAGCAACTTACTTAAAAAATAATGAGCCCACAAAAGCATACGATTATTTTTTAAAGGCCTTAAAAATCAATTCAGAATCTTTAACTGCTCAGCTTGGAGTCGCACAATCATTTTTAAACATCAGACAATTCGAGAAAGCTCGTGATTATCTTGTTACTCTAGATCAAACCAAATACGAAATAAAATATTACAACGCTCTGATTTTTATCCTTTTTAAAGAATTTGATAAAGCTGAAAAACTACTTACAGAAGTAGCTTCTGCAAAAGGAAAAGTCGATGAAAAATTTTTAAATTATTCCCAAAAATTTCTAGATAAATATAAAACCTTCTCTACATTTAAAGAAGGAGATCCTCTATTTTTAGAAACACTTATTTGCAAAGCCTTAACCGAAGTTGAGCAATACGACGCAGCCATTCCTCTTCTATATGATGTTGTTGATCAAAAATCAAATTATCGCGATCCTTGGATAATTTTAGGATATGCCTACTTAAAAACAGGTAAAAATGAAGATGCCATAGACGCTTTTTCTAACGCTCAAAATACCAATAAAAACGAACCTGCCAACAAAGCTGAAACCTCATTTTTCCTAGGGATTTCTTATTTCGCAAACAGCAATTTAGAACGAGCTGTTTATTACCTGGAAGAAGCTAATAAAGAAGGATATGAACCAAAAGATATCTTAAACATGAAATTAGGAGATATCTATATGCAACAAGGGAAATACGAAGATTCAGCCAATAAATACGATGAAGTTTTAAGTGTAAACACTAGTAATTTAGATATTTTTAATAGAGCAATTTGGCTTTACATTGAAAAGCTAAACAATCCTGCTAAAGCTCTGGAATTAGCACAAAAAGCAGTCAAAGCTTTCCCTAATGAAGCAATGAGTCATAATTTATTAGGATGGGCTTACACTGCCAATAATGATTTTGTAAAAGCAAAAGAGAGCTTACAGAAAGCCCTCGAATTAGATGAGAATCTCGATGCTATCTATTTAAACATCGGTATTTTATATGAGAAACAAAGCATGGATGACAAGGCCAAAGAATTTTATGAGAAAGCTTTGCTCCTCGGGCAAGGAAGTTCGGTTGGAAACCTTGCCAAAGTAAAAATTCAAAATCTTGAAGATAAAAATCAACCAAAAACTTAAACAATTTAATTATGAGCCTATTCATTTCAGCTATAATTTTCATTCTTGGAACAGCCATCGGAAGTTTTTTAAGCGTTGTTGTTCATCGCTTAAAAACTAAGAAAAAAGGAATTATGTTTTCAAGATCAATATGTCCAAAATGTAAGAAAAAATTAAAATGGACCCATTTATTCCCTATTTTTAGTTGGCTATTTTTAAAAGGAAAATGCGGATTTTGCGAAGCGAAAATATCTTCACACTACCTAACCCTCGAATTAGTAACTGGCTTAACATTCCTTGCCACCTTCATGAACTTTAACTTTTTAACGGCAACTCCATTTGCCTCTGCCCCAGAACTTTTCATGTATTCAATGAATTGGCAAATGTTTGGATTGTTTATGTTCTACATCACTGAATTCAGCTTACTCATCGGAATCTTCTTCTATGACTACATGTATCAAGAAATTCCGGATTCTTTATCAATTCCGGCAATCATCATCGCTCTAACTAAAGGTCTTATCTTAAGTGATCCTACATTCTTAGGAATGATTATCGGAAGCGCGGGAATATTTACCTTTTTCTTCCTGCAAATTTTAGTATCAAAAGGAAAATGGATGGGAGGCGGAGATCTCCGTATGGGAGTCTTGATGGGAATCCTTTTGGGATGGGAAAAAGCTTTAATCGCACTAGTAATAGCCTACGTTCTAGGCTCTATTATCGGACTAGGATTAATTATAGCTAAAAAGGCCAACAGAAAATCAGCTATCGCTTTTGGTCCATTCTTAATAATTGGAACAACCATCATGATATTCTTTGGAGATTTAATCTTAATTTCCTATCTCTCAATGTTATAACGACATAATCAATCAAAAGTGCCAAAATTAGATCAACCTGATTTAATAAAAACTGCCAACTTCTCGCTGCGAAAGTTACATCTTTCAGACGCAAAATCTATTCACTCAAAATTTCACAAACCAGAAATTTTAAAATGGATGCTTTTTCAGCCACCAAAAAATTTTAGCCTGTAAGGCTGTAAAAATGTGGATTCATCAAAGAAGGAATCACTCGTCACACCACCTTCAGATACAACAAGTGGCACGATAAAATAAGATACGGTATACTTAGCCACGAATTTAAAAAGTAAAAAATGAAAGCAGTTATTTTAGCAGGAGGAAGCGGCACCAGACTTTGGCCTTTATCAACCAAAGAACAACCGAAACAATTTCACAAAATCGCTTCCGACAAAACCATGATTGAAGACGCTATCGAAAGAGTCGATTTTTTGAAAAAAAGCGATATTTACCTCGCTATAAATGAAAATCATCTAAAATTGGTCAAAAAACTTTGCAAAGGAATTCCTTCGAAAAATATCATTATTGAGCCGGCAATGAGAGACACCGCTTCCGGAATTGGCCTAGCGGCCGCAATCATTGCCAAAAGACACCCTAAAGAAGTTATGGCCGTGATCTATGCCGACCACGTCATCGGCAATAAAAAAGAATTTCAAAAAAGTTTAAAAGTTGCTGAAAAATTAGCCAAACAAGAAAACACTTTAAACATAATCGAAGTAGAAGCAACAGAGCCAAATACCGGATATGGATACGTAAAATTAGCAAGACTGAACAAAAAAATAGATCAACTAGAGGTATATAATTTAGACAGTTTTGTCGAGAAGCCGGATCTCAAAAAAGCTAAAGAATTTGTAAAATCCGGAAAGTATCTATGGAATACCGGACTATACGTTTGGAAAGCAAAAACGCTTCTTGATCATTACAAAAAATTACTTCCAGATACTTACAGCAAATTCACAAAAATGATGGCCAAATACGACACCAAAGATCAGAAAAAAACTCTTAATGCCCTCTATCCCACTCTTGAAAAAATTTCCATCGATTATGCAATCATGGAAAAAGTTAATCCCAAAGAAATCCGCATTATAAAGACAAAAAACTTGA
>Ga0233422_10000438_pt1 | contig 21085 bp, 45 predicted proteins | sample Watercolumn_Mata_2_FD_182724 | JGI IMG/M metagenome (GOLD analysis project Ga0233422, IMG submission 182724) | Freshwater microbial communities from Lake Matano, South Sulawesi, Indonesia - Watercolumn_Matano_2014_110_MG | ecosystem: Environmental > Aquatic > Freshwater > Lake | place...
TGGAACCTACAAGGGCGAGTTCAAGCACGGAATTGACACCAAGAGAGGCAGATCAGTTCTGGTATTGAACGCAGAGAGAGCTGTCAAGAAGGCATTGAAAGCAAATGGCTCAGAAGACCCATTTGTCAAGCCTGTCTATGGCGAAGAGAAGCTAAAGACGCTCCAGGACCACGGATTTGATGTAGCTCTTGAAGAGCCTGTAATTTACATCGAGAAATAGATCGTTGATTACAGGACAATCTAGCCTAATAAAGTGGCTATTCTGGCAGGACTCTGATCTTTTATACTTTTTCTTAGAGACAACCTGAAGAACTGAGTTTGGCAGCATCTTAAAGAAAAACTGCCTTATAGTAAAATATAGATAAAAAATGAAGCATGTAATTAAAGCAGTTGAAGGAGAACAAGTAGGAAATGCTATTACAGAAGGTATGAATATGTCCAAGCAAAGAGACCCAAAGAGTAAAATTAACAAAGAAGATATATCGCCTGAATTTGAGGAATTCAAAGAAATACTAAAAAATCAAGAAAAAACAATAAAGAAATTACAAAAAAGGATTAAGTATTTAGAAAGCTTAAGAAAATTCAAAGAGCCAGAACTGATGGAAAGACTGGTAAACCAGTATGAAACTATTGAAACGCTCTTAAAGAAATCTAATTTGATATAAAATGATAAAAGAATCTGATTTCAAGGAAGCATACAAAAGGATAAGCCAATTAAAGAAGCAATATCCTAATTTAAGGCGGGCAAAAGACCAAGAATTCATTGATTCTACAATAAAAATAAGAAAAATAAGACAAACATTCAAAAGCAGTAAAGGAACTTATCATTATGTAGATTACCTTTTATGTGTGGAGATTAAGAAACATTGGGGGAACAAGGTTTTAACCTGCTTTCCAGATACCAAGAAAGGAAGAAAAGAATTATTAGAATTCATAAAGAGGGAGTGCTATTTATAAAATGATGAACCATTGGCACAGGAAAATAGAACATTTAAGCTTTTTGAGGCACAAATATAAAGGAAGTTTCAAAGATATTATTAAAGAGATAAAAAAGTTAGGAATAAAAATAAATGCCTATAAGGATGGCTTCCAGTTATCAGAAAAAGGAATTACTATAGGAATATTATTGAATAGTGCAATAGTATTCTATGTTGACTATAGTAATATTTCAGAAAAATTGCTTGATACTTTAGATAAATATTATGAAGATGCCATAAATTATATTTATTTGGGAAACTTGGTTAATGGAGATGACTAGATTATAAAGTGGCATAAAAAAATGAACAAGGAAGAATATTGGAAAATTAGGGATTTAAAGGAACTTATTAAAATTCATGAAAAAGATGAGCCATCAAGTATAACAAGAGATTATATTCAGGATTTGAGGATTAAGATAAGTTTGCTTGAAGAAGGCATCCAAGAAGGCAGAGCCGAGAGGGAAAGGGAGATAATTGAGATTATGGATTGTTTCAGAAATCCTTATCCAAAAGATATATTTTTACCTATTTTAAAAGAAGAATATACTGCAATACATATTCTATTATTAAAGCATTTTGGGGTTACATTAGATAGGGTTTCAGCAGATTTGATGAGAAGAGCAAGGGATATTTTCAAGGAAGAACTTATCTCAAAAATCAAGGAGAAAAATGAGAAAAAATAATCCCTGTCATAATTGCGAATTAAAAGAAAATTGCAAGGAAACTTATCCTTATGAGGCAAGAAGCAGCAGAAATCATCAGCCTCCATTTGACAGGAAAAAAGAAGGAAAATGCCTTAAATTAAATAAAAATGGCAAAAGAACTTAAAAAAATATGTGCATATTGTAAGAGGAATTTGCAGTAAATCAAGAGAACAAGTAATGCAGAGGGATTATATGCGAATCTATAGGCAGAGACCTGAAGTAAAGGCAAGAAAAAGAAATTAAAAATGTGAGGATAGTTTTTGGTTTTGATAGTTAAAATGAAACATCATTCATTCAATAAAAATACAGTAAAGATAGTAACTCCAGAGGAACATAAATATTTGCATACTGGAAAAAGAAAACAGAAGAAAGAAACTTTATGGCAAAAGGTTAAGTGGAAATGCTTTATGATTAAAGTCAAGTTTTGGTTATGGCAATCTGATTTGAAACATAAATTAAATAGAATTAATCATTGTAACAAAGGATATCATAAAATAAGCCTAAAGAACGAAGCATTAACCAAATATTCTTGTGATAATAAGAAAAGAGCATTTAGAACTGATTTTTATGAATGTAGTGAATGTGGATTATTGTTATTTGCTTCTGAAAAGGATAAAAAGAACTACCAAAGAATACATAAGCATGAAGCAATCAGTTTTAGGAAAATGATGGAATTTATGAAATATGCTAAAGATAAAGATAAAAATATTAAGATAAATAAATAGAGAAATTAAAAAATGTATAAAAAGAAAATAAAATGAAACCATCGGAATTAAAAGGAATTTTGAAAGTGCAAAGAATAACTTTTCTTTTCCAGCTTGTGCTGAAAGAACATTATTTGAAAGCTATGGACAACTGGATTACAGATTAGGGCATCCAGGTGTAGGAGTTGTATTTAGATCTGGGTTTGGAGACGGATGCTATGAAGTATGGGCTAATTTTGTTGACTATGGCGAGCTTGGAACACGAATAGCCGAAGTTAAGATAAAATTGATTTCCAAAAAGGAAAAGAAAATAATGAAAAAAATAACTGGAATTGACCCAAGAGCAATGGCTTCTTGACATCTGTTTTGCACTATATTATATAACCTTTCAAAAAAAACTAATAGAAAAGATTATAAATCACTTTAAATTAACTTTTATACTCATACAGAGAAGGATTTTATGAGGAAAAATATGCTTGCTGTGTCATCCCTTACCTCTAATGTTATCTATAATCTAATGCTCACTGCTAACCCCAGATGAGTTCATAAAATATATTAGAAATTACAAAGTATCAAATGAGAAAAGCATTATTTGAAATAGATGAAAATGCAATCAGGTTAGTTGCCATGGAAAATGGCGTTCTAAATCCAGATATAGATGAAACAGCTAAATCATTGAATTCTGACTGGATGGATTTTGTTAAGGAGCATATAATTTCAAAAGATGGTAAGCCCTGAATATTTTATTGAGGAATTAAAAACTGAATTAAAGCATCTCCAGTTTAGAAGAAAAGACTTAAAGCGAAAATTAAGAAACTCGCATAAAGGAAACACCAGAAACAATATATTGAAGTATGAAGCTAGAATTTTTGAGGTTAGAAAACTGCTTTATATCTTTAGCAAAACAATAGAAATCAAAAAGGAGGATTAAAAAATGGCTACAAGAAGAACTGCAAATAAGGTTTCAGTTGGTTACTTTGGAAGCGAATTGCATACAGTAGTGGTTGAGAAGGATGCGACAGTTGAGGATGCCTTTGAAGCTGCTGGGATAACAATTGGCTCTGATGAGAAAATTGTGTCTCTGTCTGGAAGCAAGGTATCAAAAGATGCTGTTGCCAAGAATGATGAAACTTACTACTTAAGCAAGAAGCTTAAGAACCAGAAGTTAGGAAGCATATAGAAACCGATAAAAAGAATTGTTTTTTTTCTTTTTTTTATTCTTATTAAACTAAATAAATTAAAATAGATTAGATTAAAATGCCAGAATATAATCCAGTAATAGAAGCAAATGGGAGTATAACACTCCAAGAGTTTCCAGCAGAATATAAGTCTGAGGCACATAAAAACGGGAATATTATAATACAGGATTACCAGTATTTTAAGCTTTCAAGCACTGATATAGAATTATTTCTTAAATTAAACAAGCTTTTAAAAGATTTTGGGTTTTCTAAAGTAAGATTTGGAGATATTCCTGTAGATCCCCAGCCTAAACTTACTTTGATAGTTAGACCCGGTTGTTACTCCTATGATTATGTAATAGATGCTATTTGGAATGAATCAGTAAAAAAATATAGCAACATTGAAAGTTTTGCTTGCTCAAGAATAAGAGAACCAAGTTTCCTTGACTTCAAGGAAACTGAAAAATTCTTCTTCAAAGATACAGATCCTAAACAGGGGCATTTTGGGTTTTGGGTTAAATCTAGCAATATAGCCATAGTATATTTTCCTCTATATGAGTGCCAAAGACCAGATACCTTAAAATATTATATGGAACTTCTTGAAAGAGAATTAAAAAGAGTAAAGATAAAAGAAGTGAAAATAGATCTTGAAGAAATAGCAATGAATAAATTTATGATGGCTCTTAACCAAGCAATACATAATAAGCAGATGTCTATAGATACTAGTCATAATAATATATTAAGCTATATGCAATCAGTAAGACTGTTTGTTAATGAGGTGGCTACTTTTAATGCTGAATTAGAAGGGCTTCTTGACTACCAGAAGAATTTTAATACTATTTTTAAGAAAAATTTACAAGAGATGAAAAAACTTAAATTCATCAAGAATTTAGCTCTGGATGTAGAAGGCATAAAGTTTGATATTCAAGATATAATAATAAAATATGGAAAGGATTATTATGGTCTTGGGGATTTTACAATAACTATCAAGCCAGATAATTCCTTTATGGTGAAAGGAAATAACAAAGGGGTACCAGCAAGCGGGCATACTTATTGGCATCCTCATGTAAGCGATAATAGTTCTTGTTTTGGCGAGCATTCAATTACTATATTGAATCTGATAAAAGATATGAAGTATAAAGAACTGGCTGTTCTGATCAATATGGCTCTGCATACTTATAATCATAGTGACAAATTCTTGGCTATCGAAAAATTCAAAGATTTCATAATAAAAAATCCAGACAAGAAAAAAATAGAATTTAAGCCAATTGAGACATTCTATGACGGCGAAGAACCTTCTGATTCAGATACTGAGGTCTTAAATGATGATGTTTATTTGGAGGAAAATTAAATGATTGAAGAAGAACCTAAAAAGCTTGAAGTATTTATGGAAAGGGATTTAATGACTAAGCTAACAGTCCTTACAGGTTACGACCATGAAATCTCTGGATTCTTAACTGGAAAAATAAATGAAGGAATAATAACTTTGAAAGATATATTAATCCCGGTTCAGGAAGCATCTGGCGGGGAAGTTACTTCTGATGATGATGGACTTTTATCTATTATAAAAGAATATAAAGATAAATTAAAGGAAATCGTAGGTCAGTGGCATTCTCATGGGAATATGGGAGCATTCTTCAGTGGAGGAGATGAAGATAACAATGAATATATCATGAAGGGAAAAGAATATTTCTTGTTCATAGTAACTGGCACAAATAGGGATAATAATAGACCAAATTATGTAGCAAAAATACTAGTAAATAAGCCATTTAAGTTCGAGATACCAGTTTCATTAAATGTAATAGACAACAATCTTGATAAGATAAAGGAAGAAATGGATAAAATAGTAAAAGATAAAGTAAAAGCAATCTTTTATCCTAAGAATAATTATATTTATGGTTACGGTGGCGGCTATGAAGGGGATTATGTAACCAATAAGAGTAAAGAGAATTTAAAATATGGAGTAAATAAGGAAACAGGCAAGATTGAGACAGCACTTGACGGCAGTCCTTGGATACTTGAATATGTTGATCTTCCAGATTATGATGTAAGCATGATTCAGGAAATAGTAACTGACAGCAAAGAGTTCTTAGATGAAGTAGAAGTGCAAGTTTTAACAAATGGAGATACAAACCAGCCAATTCTTTATGATGTAAGAATTGACTGCAAACGAAAAAAATTGATGAAAAAGCTTAGGAGGTTAATTGGAGATGGATTTCTCGAGGCAGGAAAGGATAATAAGTCCAGACCTTATGAATACGGCTAAATGTATAGTAATTGGAGCTGGTGCTGGAGGCGGATGGGTTACACTTTTCTTGGCAAAATTAGGAATTGCTAATATAGAAGTTTATGATTATGATACAGTTGAAGAAGCTAATCTAGCGTCTCAGATATACAGGGCAAGTGATATTGGAAGATCAAAAGTTGAAGCTTTAAGTGATATAATTGCAGATTCAGCTGAAACTGAAATTTCAGTAGTTGAAGCTAAAGTAAATAAATATACTGAATTTGAGCTAACTGGAAATACTATTATTTTTAATTTGGTAGATTCAATTGAATCCAGAAAAGAGATTTACGAAAAAGTAAAAGGGCTGCCTGTTAAAATAATCGATGCCAGAATGGGTGCTGAGGCGTGGGAAATTCAGGTGGTAAATTGCAACAATGAAGAAGAATGCAAAAATTATGAGGGATCATTTGAAGGAGAATTTGTTGATTTGCCCTGCGGGGAAAAGGCAATAATCTATGCCACAGTTAATGAAGCAAGCGAGATAGTAAATATAGTGAAAAAGATAATCAATAATGAGCCATATCCAAGATTTATTGAAAGAAACTTAAAATTTTATTCTTTCCTTGGGAATGCTATAATAGAAAATACAAAAGGAGGAACTGAAAATGCCTAATATAAAAGCCACTATAACAAAGGTTTCAGACAGACAACACGCTGGACTGAGAGGTAAGCTCTTAGAGATAAGAAAAATAGGTTCTAAGCCTATTTTCATAGCAGTAACTAGGAAAGACAGTATTGCTACTGCCCTCAAGAACGCCGACATACCTACAGATGACGAGGAACTAAAACTCGAAGGTATAAGAAATAAGGGTAGAACTTGGGAAAGCATCTCTTTGAAAGACCATGCCTATGATTTCAGCAAGATAGCTGTAACCACAAAAGTAGCAGGTGCTAGATAAGCATCTATTCTTTTTTTTTGATTTTTTATTATTATAATTTATAATAATATAATATACTAAAATGGAATTTTTAAGACACAGAGATGATTATGCAGAACCTATGAGTTTAGATGAGGCAATTAAAGAACTTAAATTAGACCCTAGAATAAATTCAATAAAAAAGAAAATATTTGGAGGTCTAGTTATAACCACAAATGAGATTATTACTTATCCATCTAAATATAGTGGAGTATTCATATTAACAGTATCAAAAACACCAAAAAGAAGAAAAATTAATATAAGAATAAGAAAATTATATGATGAAGGTCATATTGCTCAGCATGTATGGACAAATGATAATGATGAATGTACAGAAGAGATTTGCTGGGGCAATATTAAAGAACAAATAGAAATTATAAAATATCATAAAGATTATTACTGGCTTGTAAAACTTGCGATAGATTTAATTGAAAATAAACAAAAGACACTGTAAAAATGGGATTAATAATAAAAAATAAGGCACAATCTAAAATTAAGGAATATGCCATTCAAGTTGGGAATAGTGAAATAGGCGGGCTTCTTTGTGGTAGCATCAAAGATGGCAGTATTATAATCAAAGACGCAGTGATATTAAGTCAGGAAAAATCAGGCGGAAGCTTCGAAATAGATGACAAAGCACTTATGGATATAACTAAAGAAGCAAGTACAAAATTTCTAGAAAGTATAATAGGCTGGTGGCATAGCCATTCCTGTATGGGGGCATTCTGGTCTGGAACTGATGATGATACTTTCAAAAGATTATGCGAGTTTTCAAACATCTGTGTTGGAATTGTAGTATCAAAAAGAGGATTATTCGGAAGATCGAAGATTCACAGCAGGAACAGGATTGATATAAAGGACAGGAATAACAACTACTTATCCTTAGATGACTTAAATATGGAATTTGAAGATGATAAATTTAAGATAAACAAAAAGAATATCGTAAAAGAGATAAGAAAAAAAGTTAAAGATATCAAATTCAACGAGGATTTAAATTCTAATCCAAATGTAGATATTCCTAACAACATAATCTTTAATAAAAATCAGACAATAGACAAAAATGGTAAAATTATAACTATACCTAATTCTAAAATAGAAGATATAGCAAAATATCCAGCAGGAGTAGGATGAAAGTCGCAATATGCAAAAATTGTGGAGTTATTAGAAAAGACGATCCAAGAAATAGAGTATGCCCTTCATGTAGCTATAGTGAATATGAAACTGTAGAAGTAACGGAAGAAAAAAAAAATGAAACTAAAAAATGCAAAATTAGGAGAAATTACCGTAAAAGATATATTGGAAAATATTAGATTAGAAGGTAAAAAAGAACCACTTTATGAAGAGGCATATAAAGCAATGAGGAAGTTAATAGAATATTATTTAGATTCTATAGAAGAATGAAATACACTAAACAAATAGGAATATTTAATCCAAAGGAATTCAAGGATAATACAATCTTAATAGTAGGCTGTGGGGCAGTTGGAAGCTTTACAGCAGTCGGATTGGCTAAATTAGGCATAATGAAGTTCAGGTTAATTGATCCAGATAAAATAGAAGAGCATAATGTTCTAAATCAGTTTTTTGGGATTAAAGATACACAGAGGTATAAAACTGATGTCGTAAAAGGAATTATTCTTGATTTTAATGATCAGGCAAATGTATATAGCGGAACATATAAATTTGCATCCAATGAAGTAGAAGGAACCCAGATAGTATTAAGTTGTGTTGATAGCATGGATGTGAGAAAAGAGATATTTAATGCCTGTAAGAATGGAAAAGTCCAATTGTTTATAGATGCCAGAATGAGCGGATTACAGGGTCAGGTTTATTCAGTGGATATGACAAAGAAAAAAGAGATTTCTAATTATGAAAAGAGTTTATTTACTCAAAAAGAGGCAGTTCAGGAAAGATGCACTGCTAACAGGGTAGTTTATCCAGTTATGGGAATCGCTAGTATTATTTGTAACCAGATAGTCAAAGCTTTTAAAGGAGAAAAGATTAATAACTATATTGTAATAGATTATAATGTGCCTCAGATGTTTTAGAAATGAAAAAACCAGTTTTATTTATAGATAAAAAAGAATTTATAGAATGGTATTTTGATAATGATGCTATTTATAATATTGGAACAGATGCAGTAAATGAACTAGAAGAAAAAGGAGAATTTAAGGTTTCATTAGACTATTTTGTTAGAGGTGTTGGTTACTTGCCTGTTTCTTTAATACTTAATAAGGAGGTTATCCAGCAAAAAGAAAATAATAGATGATGAAATTGAAGATCCTGGAAAAAAGTATATTTTAATACTAAAAGATAGTTAGATTATAGACATTAATATTGCGGAGAATTTTTTTAAATAATCTTGTCATCTATTTTACACTATATTATGAAACCAGTTAAACGAAAATATCATGTTTTAGAATAGAGTTTTTTAAATCTGGTTAAATCACTTGCTAAATATTTATTTAATAGTTAAAATGGAATCATTAAGAGAAGCCCTACTGAAGAAATCAACAAAGCGGGCAAAAAGGAAGGCTAAGGAAGGATTGAATGGATCTGAAGGACAAAATAGCCCTAAATGACATAACTGCCAAAGATGAGCAAAAATATTTGCAACAGACAGTGAACTTATTGAACAAGAATGACAAGGATATCAAGAAGTTAATGACAATCTTTGAAAAGCAACCAGCTCAGGTAAGAGCATTTTTAGCTGAAACATTCTTGCATATAGTATTAGCTTCAAGCAGGTTAAGCCCTACTGTAATTATTGCAGTATTGGAAAAGATAAAGACACTAAATCTGAATGCGGCATTTAGCCAGGGATTAGCTACCAAAAGTAACACTCCAGAAAAACAATTAGGCAATTATGTTGGATAGGTTAATATTAAATGAAATATCTAGTAAATTTTGATGAGGAATCTGAGAAGATTCTTGGAATGTATAAAAGTGCTAAGAAATATAAAAATAAGTCAGAAGCAGTTAATGCACTGATTAAGGAATTAAAAGAGAAAATTCTTGAAATAATCAAAAATTCAGTATAAACTATTTAACATGGAAAAAATATTGTATCCGAATTGTAGTGAAGCAACTGTCAGATTAAATGTAAATCATCTTTCAGAATCTGAGATAAAGAAATTACAAGTAAAACTAATGAAGTGGATAATAGATAACCAAAATAAAGACGAAGATGGCACTATTACGCAACCACTTATAGTAAAAAACAGGAAAATTAGTGATATAGAAAATGACTTCCATGAACTAGTATATGAAACTAGCATTGATAATAATACTGTATGGGGAGTGAAAACTTTGACAGTAAAAGGAGATTTTCCATATAATCATCCAGAGGAAATGGATGCATTTGCAATTGAGCATAATCTAAGTAAGGAATATGATGATTAGGAGGTAAAAAATGAAAAGATATGAAAAGATAAGGCAAATCCTAGATTTGAACAGTGAAGGACTACTAAGCGACAACAATACGATAACTGCTATAAGTAAGATAGTTCAAGTTGCGAAAGAGCCAGTTACAGCACACCAGAGACGCAGGAGAATAAAGTTTAGTCATTGGAGCGATTTAGATAAGCAGTTGCTTGTTAAGTCACATAAACAGGGCATTCCATTAAGCATTATAGCAAAGAATCTTGGAAGAACTCTTGGAGCCACAAATTTCCAGTTAATGCAGTTAAGAGAAAAAGGAGCAATTTAATGGAAAAAAAATATAAGGTTATAGCATGTCATCCTTATACTGGCGGGTGCGATAGAAGTTGCTCATTTTGCTATAAGAAAAAAGAGGTCACCAAGGATACAAAACCTTTAGATTTCTGGTATGAACTAATTCCTTATATGGCTCAACTAACAGATCAATTGGCATGCGGTTCGAATGGTGAACCTTTTATGGATAGTGCCTTTGTGTCTAAATTCGCTAAAACTTGTAAGGATAACAACCTAATATGTAATGTCACAACCAATGGTAAAAAATTAATGGAAATGAAAGATAATGAACTCCAAAGTGTTCTAAGTGATATAACTATGGTATCAATAAGTTTTGATAGTGAAAAAATCAGGAATGCTCAGGATACAGAAAATTATAAAAAATTAGTCCAAAGGATTAAAAAACTAACTACTTGCCAGATTGGATGTAATTTATTGGTAGAAGAATACTTATATCAGAATAAAGGAAATATGCAAGGTTTAAAATTAGCTGTATTAGTGTCTTGGTTATTTAAGATAGTAAAAATAGATAGAGTATTTGCCCTTTACCCAAAGAATATTAAAGGTCCAGATATAAAGAATAATAGATTAGCTTATGAATACCTAACATCTATATATGAAAATTTCTATACAGATGATTTGAGTAAAATGATACTAGAACAAGGTTATACAGATTGGAGCAAGCCATGCCATTACGGGCAGGATATTATTTCAATAGATGAAAGTGGATATATTTGTGGATGCTCTTTTGACAATCCAGATAAGGCAATTCTTAAACTTGAAAAACCAGAAGATTTATTACAAATAAAAGAGATAAAAATTGAAGAGAGATTTAAATGTCCTTATTTAAATGTATAATGGGAACATATAATCTTAATGAAGAAGAAATAGCAGATATATTTGAAAATCTGGAATTTGATGTTCATTGTGAAGGAGATTTCACTGAAGAAGTATTTATTAAAGGAGCAAAAGAATATATGAAACGATTAAGAAAACAAGGAGCAAGCATACCTAAAAAATGACAGAACAAGAAATACTAAAAGAAATTGAAGAACTTGAAAAAAGTATTTATCCAAAGGAAAAAAATGAATTTCAAGAGGTAAAGAATGATTGCTTAAAAAAAGAGATAGAAAAACTAAGATCAATGTTATCAATTATTAAGATAAAAGATATAATGGATAGATATTATAAAGATGAATATTATTCTGCTGAAAAAGCGGTAGAAGAAATAGGATGTATCGTATTTGAAGGAGAAACATGAAAACAAAACTTAAAACTACAAAAGAATTAATCTTAAATGAAGGATTTGTTCCAGATAATTATGGAACTATTTCTTATAAGGATTTAAAGGAAGAGGCAATCAAATGGATAAAGCAAGATATGGAAACAATAAAAAGTGAAACAAAAAGATTAAGAAAAACTAATAGTTTAACAGAGAAAGGATTTAAGGAACAATGTAATGAACATTTACGAGAGGAAAATGCAAGAATAGAATGGATAAAACACTTTTTTAATATTACTGAAAAGGAATTAAAAAATGCCAATTGAACCAGATAAAGTAGGAAGTGTTCCATTAGCAAAGATAAAAAGACCTAAAATAGATTATCTAATAGGTAGACCTAAAGGAAGCAAAGATAAATCAATTGAAGCACATAATAATAGAAGTAAATCTCACTTAGGAAATAAAGGGCAAAATTGGAAAGGTGGAAAAACAAGAAAAAAGGATGGATATATTATGATTTGGTGCCCAACTCATCCTAATAATAAAAATGGATATGTGGCAGAACATAGATTAATTATGGAAAGGCATATAGGAAGGACTTTATTACCTACAGAGATAGTCCATCACATAAATCAGAATCATTCAGATAATCGAGTAAAGAATTTAATGCTTTTTGAAAATAATGGAAAACATAGAAATTATCATAAACATCATTTAAAGAAGGAGGATTTAAAATGAGAAATCCAGATAGAATAAAAAGAATACTTGAATTAATAGAAAAAATATGGAATGATAATCCTGATTTGAGATTAACCCAGTTAATAGGAAATTGTTTCCCAGCAGGGGACTTATATTATAAAGATGATGATGAGCTGGAACAAAACTTAAAGAAAGTTTATTTAAAGAAAAATGCCAAAATACACTAAAGATGAAATGAGAGGATGGTGGTATCTTAATTCAGATACTCCTTTAAATGACATAGATAGAGAGCATATTGCTAAAATGATCAAAGAAGGTTATACATGCGGAGAAGTTCTACACGAGCCAGGAGATACTGAAAATGATATATCCTAATTGTAGCGAAATGGTATATAGAATAAAATTAAGAAATGCCTTTAAAGATGCCAGTTTTGAAAGAAATGCGGAGCTTGATAAAGATATAAATATCATATTAAATAAACTAAATCCATTAACTGATGATACGATTTCTGACGATGATTTCTTATTCTATGATGAAATGGGAAATAATGAAATAATATTCAGAATGAGAGAAGAAATTATTGATGATATACTTAATTATGACAAAGATAATAAAGTACAATCAATTCTAGACAAATGGAAACTAAAAATTGACACAATAGGAGAAAAAGAAGATATACCTTTATTCTCTTTGGGATATAATTTCTTTTATAAGATAAAAAATCAAGTTAAAGTAGCTGATTTAAGCTTTTCAAATAATGAACTAGCCATGGATATTCATTCTAAATTATTAAAGGCATATAATATATTTAAGATTACCAAAGAATATGATGAAGAAGAAAAAGAAAGAATTAAATTCCATAAACAAATGAAGGAATATAAGAACAAAAATGTTAAATCCTAATTGTTCTGAACTTGTAGCAAGATATGATTGCGAACTTGATCTAAAAAGTATAAGAAAGGCAATTAAAGAAATACTTAGCCAACCAGAAAACCAGTTTCTAAAACTTGGAGTTGAGATTGATGAAACATTCTATCTAATTGATCCAGATAGTGTTAATTTAAGCACAAAAGAAAATGGAGATTATACTGAAAAAAGATTATATGCAGAGAATTATGGCTTAAAATATTACAGGAAGGATGATAACTCATTTGATTGGGATAATTTTGGACTAGACCATCCGAATATACAATCCGAATTGCCAGTATCGTTTGCAAGAATAGAAAATCCAGTTCCAAAATTAAAATATCCTAAACAAGATTATATATCTAATTCCATAATTTTAAAAGATGGATTTGGAAGCGAAGGTTTAATAATCATGATAGGAGATTGTGATCAAGATTTATTCCCTTTAATACAGGAAATGGAAAGTAGAGGAGCAGAAATTTATCCGCATGATGGCGGACATGAAGAAACATACAATGAATGGATTAATAGACCAGAAAACAGTGAATTATGTGATAATTGTTACGAATGGAAAACTGGAACCTTTGTAGATGGAAAATGTAAAGATTGCCAAAAATTAAAGTGATCTTGTCATCTAGTTTGCATTATATTATATGCTAAATAATTCAAGAGGAAATTAGAATGGGTAATATAATATGAAAAAAGGAAATTATAAAGGAAGGAAAAAAGGACAAATATCTAATAGAAGAAAAATAATGGGCGAAATAAAATGGGCTAAATATCAAAAAGAGCGAATAAAAAAGATTAAACATTGGCGGAAAGCTAATATAAAGAGGAAACTAATTGAATATAAAGGAGGAAAATGTAATAAATGTGGGTATAGTAAATCCTATTTATCTGTTTATTGCTTTCATCATAAAAATCCAAAAGAAAAAGATTTTGGTATATCAGGAGTAAAATGGAATTATAATAGAATGATTAAAGAAGTAGATAAATGTTTATTACTTTGCCATAATTGTCACAATGAATTACATGAAGATGAATGGAATAAAAAAAGAGAAAATAAAGATAAATTATATACATGAAAAAAATGATACCTGAAATACTTTTTAGCAACTGTTCTGAGGCAGTATTCCGATTTCATACTGTAAAGCCAGATGAAATACAAAAGATACTTCAGTTAATAGCAAATGAGATAAGTGCCAATGAGGAATATGAAGGTTTCAAGAACCAGATTGTGCCTTTATTTGAAAAAGCAGAAATGTATGATACTAACTGGAATGGCGAATTAACTTATAGCGGTGAAATCAGGAAAAAATATGATGATGAAATAAATGAAAACTGGGATAAAAGAAACAAAGGTTTGATAACTCAAGAACAAGCTATGGAGATATATGGAGAAATCCAAAAAAGAATGAGATATGAAATTTACCCTAATAGCATTTTAAAAGCCTGTGCTGGACTTGGAGACAATGATGCGGTTATAAAAGTAAATAAAGAAAAAGGATTCTTTACTCTCAACATTGGAAATAATGATATTATAGATAATACTACTAACTGGATAGAATCAATTAAAGAAATGAATATCCAAACTGAAGAAGCTGAATGTGATGAAGAATTAATGAAACAAGCCAGAGATTGCTGCTGTGGCATAATCTTCGGTTTCCAAGATGAACCAAAAAATATTTAACTTCTTGTCATCTAAATTACACTATTATATATAAAATGGCAGATAAACCAAGCTTAGATAAATTAGCAGATTCTTTTACCAAGCAGGAACTAGCAAAATTAGCCAATATAATGAATGAAAATTATATAAGAATAATGAAATGGCTTTATGATAATCACAGGGATATATTAAGGGAATATGAAAAGAAAGAATTAAAAACTAAATTAAAGATTAATTTTGCCTAAAATGGGTTTCGGGTATATAGAAAAACAATGTCTTTTATGTAATGAGATTACAGATCATTCTGTAAGAAAGCATTACAGCCCTAAAAATGGAATGAGAAGAACAGTAGTCAAATGCCTTCAATGCCAGACCAAAGAGATTACCAAGAATAATAACAGGCGATATACTAAATGGGGGCATAGGGATTATTAAATTAGCAATCTTTCTAGAAATCATTTTTTAAATTAAGATGATAAATACAGAAATTAGTAAATATTATGAGTCAATTAACAGGGCAGTTAAGCTCCTAAATGAAGGATATTTTAATGGTCTTTTTATCTGCGGTAAGGCAGGCACTGGAAAATCATTCTCTGTTGATAATGCTTTAAATGAGATTAATGCAGACTATGTAGTATTTAGAGGAGAACAAAGTGAGCCAAAGTTCTTTTCTTATTTACAAGAGAATAATGGAAAAATTATAGTATTCAGGGATATATCTAAATTACTAAGAAAAATATCATTTATAGATACTTTAAAGGCAATAACTGAAAATGTGCCGCATAGGATTATAAGCAGGCATACTTATGCTGAGCATAATGGAGTTGAACCAGATTTTGAATTTATCGGAAAAGTGATCTTGGAAGTAAATGATATAAGCAAAAGATATAAAGAAGATCTTGAATCCTTGTTCAGTCGTGGCATTTATATTGATTTTAATCTAAGCTATGCGGATTTAACCAATCTAATGTTTCTAATTTGTTCAAATAATGAACAAAAAGAAGTTACCAAATACTTAATTGATAATTTTAATATTCTCGGAGCTAATGCCTATAATCTTAGAACTCAAGACAAATGTTTCAAAATATATCAAGCTGCAATAAAGGATAATATTGACTGGAAAAAACAGATAGATATTTATATCAAAACCGATATGTCAGAGCCCAGAAAGCTCTTGTATCGTTTCGCAGGATTTTCCAAAGTAAAAAGAATGGACTTTGTCAAATTTTTAATGAAGAATTCAGATATATCATTTTCAACCGCTGAAAGGAGGATTAACGACTGGCTATATTTAGAAGAAATATATAGTAACGGAAAGCAAAAACAAGCTATTTTAAGCCTGGCACCGATAAATATATCATCTCAGGCAGATCATTTATCCTAGGGCTTATTTTACCCTTAAAGTGACTATTCTACAGGTGATTTAAATAAATCAAATAACTCAACATTCGCAAAAATATTTAAACTAGATATAAATAATTGGGTAACCCCAATATTATGGATCATCAATTTTAATAATCAAAGCAGAAAGGTAAGCGGGATTATATCGACAGTTTTGGTCACCTCTTTAACTGGGTATTTTCACGCTTCCCTGCTTATTTAAAAATAAAATGGCTGATGAAATAGAAGAGACAAGTGAATTTGGAAAAGGGCTAACATACTGCTTAGCTTTGTTCTTATGCCATTCTGAGAGAGATTATGGTAAAGAATTTGAGAAATTAAACGAAAAAGATGAACATTTATATAATGTTCTTATGATAGATACATGGTTTAATGGAGCAGGAGATCATTTATTTGATCTTCAGATACCAAAAGATTTGCCAAAAGAATTAAAAAAGCGACTTGAAGATTTCCAGCATAAAATATTAATCTGGAGATTACCAATGAAGAAAGACGAAAAGCCAACTTTAGAAGATAAAAAGCGGGCAATAAATGAAGCAAAAGAATTAATAAGATTAATAGATGAATTTTATGGAGTAAAAACTATGGAGGCTAGTTTTAAATAAATGGAAACAAAATTAAGAACTCTTAAAGATATATTTCTATTACATCAAGAAGGAACTAATGTAGAAAAAATTTTAAAAATTGAAGCAAGGAAATGGATTGAAACAATAAATAAGAGGGAACTGTTAGGAGATTTCTCTTATGATCAAAATCAGCATCTTTCTTATAAGGAATATATATTAAGCATTGAAGCAATTAAATTATGGATTAAATATTTCTTTGGTATCACAGACAATGATTTAGATAGGAAGTATGATATATTACAAATGTTGCCAGACAGGATTTTAGGTTATACTGTAAATGAACTAGAGCAAATGATTAGATATTGTAAATCAAAGAATTTTAAATTTAAAATTGAGGAAGGAAGCCAAGCATGATAACTTATGATGGGATTGTAATAAAGGAAATGACTTTAAAAGAATTAATATATATAGCCAATGAAAACTGGGGATATAAAGATGATACAGTAGATGGACCTCATGTTGCTTCAGTAATAGACATTATATTTAATGGAGTGCGTCAAACTAGGAATATCTCAAGTATTCCTCATTTAGCTGTATATAATCCTTTTATTCCATTTGATTTTCTTGATAAAAAACAAACTGAGCCAGATCCAAAAGTAGTTGGAATATTTACTTTAAATGAATTTGAAATAAAAAGAATTATAAAGAGTGGCTATTTTAAAGCAAAATATCCAAAGAATTGTGAAATTGCACTTAAACTATATAAGAAATCTGGAAAATGACAGAATATCAAAAAGATTTGCTTTCAGAAGGAGTAGTTGAGGGTAATATAAATAATTACAAACAAAGATATAAGATCTATTATTATCCCCAGACTAATACTTTAAAAGATAAAATAGCAGTATATTTTCTTCTTGAAAATGAAAATAAAGAATATGCCAAAAGAAGCATTTATTTTTCAAATCCAGATCAATTGATGAAATTTATTACAGAACTATCAAATGCTTATATCTTGTTTAATGAATTAAGAACTCCAAAGGAGTTAATGTCAGAAGTATTAAGAAAAGATTACTTATATCATTTTTTAGAAGAGATAAATAAATCAATAAACGAAAAATGGTCGGAAGAATTCCAGTTAGCAACAAATACCAGCATTTTAAAAGAATAAAGAAGCTTGGTTATGTTCTTAAATGTTTTTGGTGCGGAGGCATATTTATAAATAAGCATCCAAAAGCTTATTGCTCTTTAACTTGTAAACAAAAAACAAATCAAAATTCTAATTTTAAAATGATTTTCGGAAGAAAAATCAGAACATTAAATAAAAATATCTGCATGTTTTACCAAAATCAGAACTGCACTAATATTAATATACTTCCTTATGAATCAAGAGCTTATAAATGTCCATATAATGCTGTAAACAGAAAAGAATGTAAATATTATAAGCCAGTTTATGATATAAACAAAATAAATGAAATAAAAAATGAATATCGAAAAAAGAATACTTGAATTGGTGATAATACCTTCTCAAATAGTGTCACTGGATGCGTTTGATACTGTTAAAGATTTCACAACTTGCTGGGAGTGCAACTCTAACTTATTTTATATCAAAATTATCTGGGGCATAGTAGCAGAAGAGAGTGATTATTATATAATGAATTACAAATCTAAGAGGGTATATTCTTTGCGAGAAGTTGGCTTTAATTTATACTGTGCGAAGTGTGGAAGTTTTAAAGAAGATTATAGAAAATTCTTTTATCCTTCGGATAAACTTTTAGTGTTTGATGTATTGGATTGTTGTGATGAAGATGAAAGAGCTGAGATACAAAATTGTTTAGCTCAATATAATCAAAAAGGAGACTTTAAAACTAGATATACTTCTAATATATTTACAGAATTAAAAAAATCACTCATAGAGTATGATAAAAATCATCCTGAAAAAATTTAATGATAAATAAAGAATGGAAATAAAGAAATTAATAATGCAATATCTTAAAGAGCAGGAAGATAATGAAGAAGAATTCTTGAATAAAGAAAACAACAATTTTCACTGTTCTGAGGCAGGAAGATGCTTAAGATTTGCTTTCTTTGAAAGAACTAATCCGCTTCCAAACTCAGATGAAACAAAGAGAATATTTATGCTAGGTCATATTTTTCATTCATTCTTACAGCAGAATATATTAAAAGATTATATTATAGAACATAAGTTTAAAATGGAACTTCCTGAATTTACTATTTCTGGAATGATAGATGCCCATAACGATAATGAGATAATAGAAATAAAAACCAGTTCAAATTTATATTATATTCAATCTCCTAAAGAAGAGAATATAGCCCAAGCTAATCTATATTTACATTATACTAATCTTCCAGAAGCAAGAATAATATATCTTGGAAAAAATGATTTACAAGTAAAAGAATTTAAAATAAAATATAATAAAAAGTTATATAACCAGACAATTCAAGATTTTGAGTATTTACACGAGAAAATAAAGAATAAAGCTGATCCACTTGAAATAAAGCCAAAAATAAGTGTGGAATGTTATAGATGCAAGTATTATAATCGTTGCTTCTCAAAATGACTTAAAAATGTCGCTTTTAGTATTCAATAAAAATGGATTCAAATATAATATATTATGCTATAGAAGAAGAAAAGCTAATAGAATGCCAGGCAATCTTAACGCAGAATTTAAAGAATCTAAATAAAAAGATAAAATCTGAAACTCAAAAATTAGCAGAATATATAGAATCATTTGCTAAAATTAACAAGATAGATCTAAGAAAAGGGCAACTAACGCAAAAAATAATCTATTATTTAGATAAAGAGAAATTAAAAGTATTAAATGGATTAATAAATGCCAGAATTGCCAATAATAAGATTATCAAAAGATTAAAAGAAATAATCCACAGTCCTATTTTAGCAATAAGATGCGAAAAATGTGGAGGTGAAATGGAGGAAATTCCATTACACTGTAGTTATATAAGGCAAGGAAATAGTTATGTACTATTAGAAGAATGTAAAGAATGGTTGATTGCTTGTAAAAACTGCCCCTTTGCTTATAATAAAAACTTACTTTCCTTCGCATTATTAACATGATAAATCAAATAATAAATAATGATTGCTTTAATATCTTAAAAGATATTCCAGATAATTCAATAGATATGATCTTAACTGATCCTCCATATATGGTCTCAAAAGAAGCAAAAATAGCAAGGCAAAGAAATCCGCTTAAAAGGGCAAAATTTTATGGAAAGGATATTTCAATGATGTTTGGAGATTGGGATATGTTTGCTTCTGAAGAAGAATACTGGAAATTTATCTATAAATTTTTAGATGAATCAAAAAGAGTATTACGAAATGGTGGACAATTTCTTTGTTTTTTCGATAAATTCAAGATAACTCCTTTAGTAGAATGGAGCAGAAAAAATGGATTTATTCCAAGACAGCCACTTTACTATATTAAAAAGAATCCATGTCCGATGGCAAGAAAGGTCTCTTTTATGAATTCTCATGAACAGATTTTCTGGGCTACTAAATTTAGCACTTCCAGAAAATATGCTGTCTTTAATTATGAACTAGGACAGCATAAAGATTTTGAAGAAGCACCAATTACTCCTACATTAAGAATAAGAGAAAGGCATCCTACTGAAAAACCTCTAAAAATAATTAGCTGGTTAATCTCCTATCTAAGCAAGGAAGAAGAAATAATACTAGATCCTTTTTGTGGCACTGGAGTAACTGCTGAAGCTTGCATTAGGTTAAACAGAAAATTTATATGCATTGAAAAAGATAAAAAATGGAGTGACATAGCATTATCAAGAATTAAACCTTTATTGGAGCAAACTAAATTGTCTGAAAATGGGAATAAACAAAATTTATCAGGGAAATTGCCTGGAAATATTAAAGACATTTCCTAATGATAGTATAGACTGTATTATTAGCTCACCGCCTTACTGGGGAGTAAGGGATTACGGAGATAATAATGATATTATATGGGATGAAGATCCAAAATGTGAACATAATTTTATACTAGAAACAAAGAAAAATCCTATGGATAGAAATGGCAGTGGAGACTTCGATAAAGAAGGAATTGCCAAGTCTGGATATGACATGAGAAAGAGAGAAGAAGGATACTGCTCAAAATG
>Ga0233422_10000441_pt1 | contig 21001 bp, 24 predicted proteins | sample Watercolumn_Mata_2_FD_182724 | JGI IMG/M metagenome (GOLD analysis project Ga0233422, IMG submission 182724) | Freshwater microbial communities from Lake Matano, South Sulawesi, Indonesia - Watercolumn_Matano_2014_110_MG | ecosystem: Environmental > Aquatic > Freshwater > Lake | place...
TGACGAAGGGATAATAACTTATCCAAAAAAACACAAAGGGCAAAGTTCAACAGATTTTTATGGCAATCCAATTCCCACCCACTCACAAGCGAAAGAAAGGGGGTTGTATAAAAAATAAAAATGGCATTTAGAGTAAGAACTCCAAAAAAGAAAGAGAAGAAAAGAACTTTCCCAATTTTTGCCCTTGAAGACCCTGAAGAATGGGGAATGACAGAGCAAGAAATTCACGACTTGTGGCAGTATGGAGTAGATACAGGGATTGTTTGGAGATTGCAAGGATGGTATGGGAGAAATGCACAAGCACTTCTTGACGAAGGGATAATAACTTATCCAAAAAAACACAAAGGGCAAAGTTCAACAGATTTTTATGGCAATCCAATTCCCACCCACTCACAAGCGAAAGAAAGGGGGTTGTATAAAAAATAAAAATGGCAAAAGCATTCAGCGTGAAACGAGGAAGGGGAAGACCCAAAGTGAATATCAAAGTCAGAAGTTTAAACAAATTCATAATTCCAAAAGGGTTCAAATTCTATAAATTTGACACCAAGAAAAAGCAACTACTTTTCAAGAGGAAAAATGGCATATAGAGTAAAAATCAAATCAGAAGCAGATGTTTTGAATGATATTGAAAGGAGAATAAGGGCAAGGAAAGTTGTTAGCGACAGAGAAAAAATGCTTTTGGCAGAGGCATACAAGGTTTATAAAGTTCCATTCAAAGATAGGGTAAAAATAAAATAAAAATGGCATACAAAATCAAGAAAAGAGCAAGAAAAAGAAGGATTTGGTTTTGGGGTGGCAAAAAAACATACAAGGTAAAGCCACACATAAGAAAAAGGAGAGGAAGAAGATACAGAGTGAAGGCACATCAGAGGAGAAGACCTTTCCTTGCATTAGTATAGAACAACATACTCCCACATATTTTTTTGAAATACTGAAAAAAATGGTAAAGCAAATATCAGTAGTTTTTGAGGTATCAGATAGCGATGAATTGGAATTTTTCAAGAAAATCTACGAATTTGCAGAAAAATACAGGGCAGACAAGAAAAGCAACAATTTCCCAAAGATTGTGGGGCTTCACACCAAACTCCTTGACGAGAGAGATAAATTTAAATAAATGAACTTCCTTTATGGAATATGTTAAAAGAGTGGAGAAAGGGGGGAAATCTTCTTCAGAGAATAATCAAAGCATATAGAAGCATCCTTCTTGAAAAATACAGATTTTCAATAGCAATTCTTTTGATAATTCTTTCGGCTTGGCTATTTCCATTTACCCTTTTCTGCTATTCACAGGACTTTTCTTGGACAAGGAACACATACTCAAATTCAACCTATTGGAGAGGGGATGGTGGTGAGAAATAAAATGAAGAAGACATCAAAGTTTTTAATAATCTCAATTCTACTCATTCTGACAGCAATTCTTTCTGTCAGTTTTATATCATCTAAATTGGAATATTGGAAAGATTATGATTTCTCAAAAAAAGAGGTTTCAATAAGGAATATTTTTGGCGAGATTGTAAAGGCACAACTCATAAAGAACACACCCAACTGCATAAATTGTCATTCTATTACAAGAATAAGAAGCCCAAAGGACTTGGACTTGACAGAGACAGAGATTTACAAGTGCAAGGTTGGGGAGACAAATACAACTAAAGAAAGGCAAATCTGCATTCCTTATGGCATAGAGCCGAATTCAACTTGCTTTATTGAAAATTCTTATCCAAAGGTTGATATTATGGGGGATTGCACACGCAAGACATTCAGAACAGAGTTCAAGGTATATCAGGGGGGTTATTCCAACTACAAGGAAACTTGGTATTATCTGCAAGAGGAAGAAGTGCCTTCAAAATGCAAGATAGGGGAAAAGAATATTACTGAATTAAGGGAAGTTTGCTCTATTTTTGGAGAAAAGGATTGCCCAAAAGAATATTTTTACCCAAAAATAGATATTATTGGGGATTGCAAAAAGAAGGTTCAAGTTCCTATTGTGATTGACATAAGCAAAGAACCATTAAAGGCGAATACTGACTATTATATATTGAGAGAGGCAACTTTAAAGAAGAATAGTTTAGTGGATTATATTCCTGCTTACTATGGAATTGTAGTTGATGAAGAAGAGTTTTGGAACTCAACTTTAATAAGTTTTGTCGCACCGACACCCAACAACCAAACAATAACAACCAATTCAAGCGTGGAACTGAATGTGACTATCACACCAACTTCCCTTTTTGAGTTTAACCTTTCTTGGAATGGCACTAACTATAACTTCTATGACAATACTTCCCTTGTCTTGATGATGAACTTTGATAATGTCTCGGCTCTTGGAGATAATGAAACTTATGCTGTGGATGTATCTCAATTCGGAAACAACGGAGTATTCGGGGATGGGAATAGTTCAACACGCCCAAATTGGACAACTGATGGAAGATACGGAAGTGCATTAAAATTTGATGGAAAAGGAGATGCTGTTAATGTCAATTCAAGCCTGTTGCTTACAAATGGCGGCACTATCTCTGCTTGGATATACCCTTATGATTATGGTGGCGGAGGTTATGGTAGAATAATATCCAAAGGTTCTGGCACAACTACGGCTGATTATCAGTTATGGATAACCAGCCCTGGACAACTAAGATTTAAAACACTTAATGGGACCACTCAACAGAGCACAAATAATACAATAACTCTTAACCAATGGAATTATGTTGTTGTCGTCTTTAGTAGTACTAGCGAAACTCTTTATGTTGATGGTGTAAATAGAACTGTTTGGGGAAATGAGACTTCTCTGCCGCCAAATACGGCAAATTCTGTCCAAATAGGGGGTTTAGATGGAGCAAGTAGAAATTTCAACGGCACAATAGATGAAATCAGAGTTTGGAACAGAACATTATCGGCAGATGAAATAAGAGAAATCTACAACTCCAACTTGAAGAAATATTCTGCTAATAATTGGGAGTTTTACTCCAACAAAAGCAACTTTGGTATAGGAGAACAAAAATTTTATGCTTCTGCAAAAGAGAGTTCGGGATATTGGAACAAGACAGACACAAGGGTTTTGAGATACAGCAATAATGCACCACAAATGAACAATATTGCGATAAGCCCTACAACTGCCTATAATTATTCCCTTCTAAACTGCTCTGCAACCTATAATGATGCTGAAGGGGATGTGGGGAATGTGACTTTTAATTGGTATAACGGCTCAACACTTTATTGGCAAGTAACACAATTCAATAAACTGAACAACGAAGTTGTGAATGAACCTTTGACTTGGTTCAATAAGGCAGGATTAGTAGGATATTGGAAGTTCAGCGAGGGAAATGGCACTCAAATATTGGATATTTCAGGAAATCAGCATAATGGAAATGTTAATAATACTATAACAGCACCAACTTGGAATATTTCAGGGAAATATGGATATGGATTAACATTCAATAAGACAAAGGAAGATTTTTTGGACATTCCATTTACTCAAGATTTGAATTTAACTGACAATTTCACGATAGTATTTTGGGGCTATCCGTATGATATAACAAACAACAAGGTAGTTTTGGGAAGGGGGAATGTTATTCAACAGAATGTTGAATATTCAGTATCAATGTTTGGCAACGGAAAGATAGCATTCTTTGTTGATACTACAGGTGGCATAGGAATAGATAGGGCAGATAGTAATGGTTCATATAGAGCAAATGAATGGATGCATATTGCAGTATCATACAATTCACACCAAGTTAAATTCTATCTTAATGGAACGATGGATAGTGCATTCAACATAACAGGCAAACCTGATGTATCTTCTAATTTATCCCTTCGGATTGGGGCAATAGATTATCAGGGGCAAGGAATGATTGATTGGTTTAATGGAGTATTAGACGAAGTAATGCTATTCAATAGAACTCTGACACCAACTGAAGTTTATGCAATTTATAATAATTCTATACTCAATCACGCAGAAACTTGGAACTGCTCTGTTAATGCAACAGATAATTGGGGAACATTAGGATTGCCTAATTCAACAACAAAGACAATTTTTAACAATCTTCCTGAAATAAGGCAGATTGCGATAACGCCAAATCCTGCTTACACAGATAGCACTCTCAACTGCTCTGCAACCTATAATGATACTGAAGGGGATGCAGGAAATGTCAGCATCTATTGGTATAATGGCTCTGTGTTCTACTCAAGTGCTACAATCTTGAATGTCCTGAATGGAAACCTTGCATCATTCATTCTGACATCAGGAATTCAGGCAAAGGGGGAAACTTGGAACTGCACTATAAACGCTACCGATAGTTATAATGGCATAGGATTGCCAAATTCAACAACAATAACAATAAGCAACACTCCACCTGAAATGAGGGAAGTTACGATAACGCCAAGCCCTGCATACGCAATAAGCACTCTTAACTGCTCGGCAAACTACTATGATTTAAATGCAGAAGCAGGAAGCATCAGTTTGACTTGGTATAACGGCTCTGCACTTTACTCAAGCACTACTTTCACAAGCGTCTCCAACGGCTCTATGGTTTCCAACTCTTTAAGCCCTGAAATTCAGCATCATTTTGAAATATGGAACTGCTCTGTTAATGCAACAGACATTTCAAATGGCGTTGGGCTTCCAAATTCAACGATAATCAACATAAGCAATACTGCACCCGATATATCAGAAATGACAATAACTCCTGCAACTGCATATACAAACTCAACACTCAACTGCTCTGCTTGGTTCTTTGACGATGATGATGGAGATAGTGGGAATGTGTCTATCTATTGGTATAACGGCTCAACTTTATATTCAAGCACAACAATCTTGGATATATTTGAAGAAGGATGGGTTTCTTTTGTCTTGACATCAGGAATTCAGGCAAAAGGGGAAACTTGGAACTGCTCTGTTAATGCAACGGATAGTTATTTGGGTATGGGAATTCCCAATTCAACTACAAGGATAATAAGCAATACTCCACCTGAAGTTACAGGAGTTCAATATACCCCAAGCAGTAATATTTATAGGACAACAATAGGGTTAAATTGCACGATAAATGCCACAGACATAGACGGAGATGCCCTGACAAACCATTACCTGCACATAAAGAATGATGCCTCAACAGGAATTGCAACGCAGAATGTAACCAATTCAACTTATATTAAGAATGATGTGATGATTTGTCAGGGCTATGTGAATGATGGCTCTTTAGACAGCAACAAGGTAAATAGTTCAAGTGCTACAATCCTTAATTCTGCCCCTATAATGCTTACAAGCCCTATTTTAAACCCAACAACAATATATAAGACAACAATCGGAGTAAATTGCACACTTGGAACTTCAACTGATGCTGATGAAGATGCCTTAACTCCTTATTTCCTATGGCACAAGAACGATGTCTCAACAGGAATTGCAACGCAGAATATAACCAATTCAAGTTATGCCCATTTTGATAGTTTGCTCTGCCAACAATATGTAAGTGATGGAGTTAATAACAGCAACAAACTGAATTCAAGTGCCTCTGCTGTGCTGAACACAATTCCTGTATTGCCGATACTCTCTCTGCCTACAAATGCCTCAAGAGTGAATGATACAACATTATTAACAATAAACCCTACAAGCGATGTTGATAGCGACACAATATACTACAGCATCTTTGGAGACACTTCGGTTAATCCAACTGCCTTGCTTCAGAACATTACGAGCAATACATATAATTGGACTACCTTGACAAGAGGATTGACTTATTGGTGGAGAGCAAAGGCAGAGGATAACTATGAAGCATCAAATTATTCTGCCCAATTCACATTCACCTCAAATTCATTCCCATACATAACATCGGTTTCAATAACTCCTGCAACTGCATATACAAATTCAACATTAAACTGCTCTGCAACCTATAATGATGCTGAAGGGGATGCAGGAAATGTCAGCATCTATTGGTATAATGGCTCTGCACTTTATTCAAGTGCCACAATCTTGAATGTCCTGAATGGAAATTCTATATCATTCGTCTTAACATCAGGAATTCAGGCAAAAGGGGAAACTTGGAACTGCTCTGTTAATGCAACGGATAGTTATTTGGGTATGGGAATTCCCAATTCAACTACAAGGACAATCTCAAACACACCACCTGAAACAACAGGGGTGCAATACACTCCATCAAGCAACATCTACAAGACAACAATAGGGTTAAACTGCACGATAAATGCCACAGACATAGACGGAGATACCCTGACAAACCATTATCTGCACATAAAGAACGATGCCTCAACAGGAATTACAACGCAGAACATAACAAACTCAAGTTATGCCCATTTTGACACCCTGATATGTCAGGGCTATGTTGATGACGGAAGTTTGGACAGCAACAAAGTAAATTCAAGTGCCTCTGCTGTGCTGAACACAATTCCAACGCTTCCATTACTTATAGGGGTGCAGAATGACACAAGGACAATAGGGAACTTGCAGACAATAGGATGCGAGAATTCAACTGATGTTGATAGCGACACAATATACTACAGCATCTTTGGAGACACTTCAGTTAATCCAACTGCCTTGCTTCAGAACACAACTTCAACCTCTTATGCGTGGGCAACGAATGACGGAAGCAGATATTATTGGAGATGCAAGGCAGAGGACAACTATGGTGCAACTTCCTATACTGAACAGAGAACATTTTTAGAAAACACAAAGCCGACAATAGATTTGGTTTCACCCTTGAATGACACAACACAAATTGGGAATGCAGGAACTTTAACTGCAAGTGGAACTGACGCACAAGGCGACACTATCTATTATGAGTTCTTTTACGGAACAACTCCGATAAGTGTGCAGAATACAACAGGAAACACTTATTCTTATGCCTCTGTTGATGGAAGTCAATACTATTGGTGGGTTAAGGCAGGAGATGGCTATGAAACAAATGCAACTGCAAATTGGACTTTCTTGGAGAATACACGCCCCGATATACCAACCCTTTCCTTGCCTACAAATGCCTCAAGAGTTAATGACACTATATATCTTAATGTGAATGGGGTATGGCATCCCGACAACCAAACTATTTATTACAGCATCTTTGGAGACACTTCGGTTAATCCAACTGCCTTGCTTCAGAACACTACGAGCAATACATATAATTGGACTACCTTGACAAGAGGATTGACTTATTGGTGGAGAGCAAAGGCAGAGGATAACTATGAAGCATCAAATTATTCTGCCCAATTCACATTCACCTCAAATTCATTCCCATACATAACATCGGTTTCAATAACTCCTGCAACTGCATATACAAATTCAACATTAAACTGCTCTGCAACCTATAATGATGCTGAAGGGGATGCAGGAAATGTCAGCATCTATTGGTATAATGGCTCTGCACTTTATTCAAGTGCCACAATCTTGAATGTCCTGAATGGAAATTCTATATCATTCGTCTTAACATCAGGAATTCAGGCAAAAGGGGAAACTTGGAACTGCTCTGTTAATGCAACGGATAGTTATTTGGGTATGGGAATTCCCAATTCAACTACAAGGACAATCTCAAACACACCACCTGAAACAACAGGGGTGCAATACACTCCATCAAGCAACATCTACAAGACAACAATAGGGTTAAACTGCACGATAAATGCCACAGACATAGACGGAGATACCCTGACAAACCATTATCTGCACATAAAGAACGATGCCTCAACAGGAATTACAACGCAGAACATAACAAACTCAAGTTATGCCCATTTTGACACCCTGATATGTCAGGGCTATGTTGATGACGGAAGTTTGGACAGCAACAAAGTAAATTCAAGTGCCTCTGCTGTGCTGAACACAATCCCTGTATTGCCGATACTCTCTCTGCCTACAAACAATTCAAAAGTAAATCTGACAACCTTGCTGACAATAAACCCCACAAGCGATGTTGATAGCGACACAATATACTACAGCATCTTTGGAGACACTTCAGTTAATCCAACTGCCTTGCTTCAGAACACTACGAGCAACACATATAATTGGACTTTGAGTGGAGAGCAATTCTATTGGTGGAGAGCAAAGGCAGAGGATAACTATGGTGCAACAGGATATTCTGCCCAATTTATGTTTATGAGCAACAATTATCCTTATATTGTTAATGTCACAATAACGCCGAACCCTGCTTACAGCGACAGCACTTTGAACTGCTCTGCAACCTATACTGATGCTGAAGGAAACATAGGAAATGTGACTTTTAATTGGTATAATGGCTCTGTGTTCTACTCAAGTGCTACAATCTTGAATGTAGGGAATTTGAGTATGGCATCCTCTCTACTTGCATCAGGGGTTCAAGCAGTTGGAGAAACTTGGAACTGCTCTGTTAATGCAACAGATTACAACAATCTTGCAGGAAAGCCGAATTCAACAACAATAACAATAAGCAATACTGCACCTATTATTGATGGTATGGTGATAACCCCAAGCCCAATAAACAAATCAAGCACAATCAACTGCTCTGCAAGATATACTGATATTGACAATCAAACAGGAGATGTCAGCATTTATTGGTATAACGGCTCTGTGCTATATTCAAGCGAAACAAAGACAAGCATAACAGCAGGGGCTTTAATAAGCAAGAAATTACCGACAGGAATTCAGGCAGTTGGAGAGATATGGAACTGCACTATGAACGCAACGGATATTCTTGGATTGGCAGGAAACCCAAATAGCATAATAGCAACAATCGGAAATTATGTTCCTATAATAACGAACCTTTCATTAGTTCCAATTCCTGCACACATATATCAAACCTTAACTTGCTCTGTTATAGCACAGGACTTGGACTTGACAAATTTAACAGCAAACTTCAGTTGGTATTACAATAGTGCATACAATTATTCAGAACTGAAGAACACAACATCGGGAGTTTCCACAAATTCAATATTCAACAAAAGCAAGAGTGCAGGAGACAACATAACTTGTGAGGTGTATGTGACAGATTGGACTTCCAACAGCAAAACCTTGCAGAATAGTTCTGTTGTAATTCTGATTACAGAGATGATTATGGAAGTGACGCAATATCCTTATGTGGATTGCAACACATCCTATTCAATAAGCATCTCCGCCTCAATCAACGGAATACTTCAGCAGTTCGGGGATGTATATATAACATTCCCAACCTTGAATTCAACGCTGAACTTCACTTGGAATAATGTGACGAGAAAATATGACATAACAATAATATTCCCAACAGAGAAGGGAAGCGTTCCATTCAACATTTGGAAGAACTTTTCTTACTCTGTAATGGAAAATGTAACAGGAATTTTTGAGGTTTGGTGTCCTTTTTACATAACTATTGAAGGGTATCAGTTGCTTCCAAAGAACGAGACGAAGGCATTAGTAATAAGCCACGATGCTTATGTGACGGCAGAGTTTGAAGACAGCGTGAGAAAGACACAACTTGGTGGGAGAAGCCCATACGACACCACACTTGAGCAGTATCTACGCCCACTTGACTTCAAGAGATTATTCACAAAGCAAGTATTCCATTCATCATACATCAACGGACAAGCAACTATGAAATTATGGGATATTAACAAAACCTATGCCTTGAGAATACTTGATGGAAAGATAGCATACCCTGAAGGTGTCTATTCCAAGATAAATATGACACAGAGTTATGGAACTAATATGTTCTTGGGAACGACAACCTTCAACGGAACTAACGACACAATAAAATTCTATTTCACAGAACAGGAACTACACCCATACAAATTCCTGCTGAATTGGTTGTTCGTGATAGCACTTTTGATTATACTGATAGTATCAGTTGTAATTGTATTTATGGGCTATCCACAAGTGGCTTATTATTTCGGCATCGTTTTGACATTTATATTGATAGCATTAAGATTGATATTTTGGATTATAATAGGATAAATATACACATATACACACAAAATGAAACAAAAAAATTACGCTTGGGCAGTTGCATTCTTCCTACTGATAATTGCATCGTCTAATATAGCATCTGCAACTAATGGCTTCACGGCATTTGCCATTATGGACAACGACACGCAAATCACAAGGAATTACGGCTATTTCACTTTGGGGGAAAGCATAATAAGGGTAACAGGGGCATTATTCAGTTATTGGGCAGAGCAAGATAACTATATTCCAAAGGGGCAACCATCACAATTATATGTGCAGTATGGATTGCAACCACTTGCAGATTGGAATTCCCAATATCCCAACAGCACGATTGACTATTGCATAATGAGGATTAAGGAAACGCACCAACTGAAGACAAAAGATGGATATATCCCCAATATCGTATGGAGTTTGAATAGAACCTTCACAACTGAAGACATAGCAGTTGCAGAAAACCAATTTAGGCAGTTTGTGATACTATACCCCTATGAATATGCAGAGGTATATGCAGATTGCCATTTCATAGGGGAAAATCAAACAATAATAACCCCCTTGACTTTCAAGATTGTTGCACCAACTTGGAACTGCAAACCCTGTCAGTATTACCAAAATTTCAAGGCAAATTTTGATGATTTGATTGGAGATGCAATAGAAATCAATATCAACAGAATAAACGACAACACCAAACTTATCTTGGGATGGAACATAGAATTATGGATGACACTCTTTTGGATAATTAGGATTATTATGCTTTTTGCAGTTATAAGTGCAATCTTTTTAGGGTTATATTGGGTTTGGACTTTCATAAAGACAATCGCAAAGAAGGTAACAAAATGAAAATGCAAAAAATATTCATAGCAATAGCATTCATCCTTCTATTTGCGAGTATGCTGAACTTTACAAAGGCAGAAATAAGCGTTCAAGGATTTAACGAGGTTGTGGATAACAACGCAACAAGGCAGACGATGATAATTATTCTTGATGATACAAGTTTGAACTCGGTTGCGAAGCAGAAGAATGTGAATTTGACGATTTACGCAAATCATTATCTCAACAACACAATCCTCAATCCCGAACTGAACCCAATATCAATATCATTCTGCCTCTACACCTCAACGCATACGAAGAATACTTATGATGCAGACGGAAACCTTCTCAATACAACGATAGAGATAACCACGCAAGAATACAACACATCTGCGACATCATTACTTTATGAGCAGATAATGGAGAAAGACATCCTACAACTTGACTTGGTATGCTATTGGAATAATACTATTGACAACCTCATATTTCAGCACATAGGCACATTCTATCAGATGATTGGATTATCTCTCAAAAGCCCAAGTTTTGCCTGTGAGGGATGTGGAAGGCAGGATTATGAGGAAATAATGACGGAATACCTATCTGCACAGAGGACATCAGAGAATTATATGAAGGTATTTAATGATTTCACTAATTTCACAACATCAATCGTTGAAGTATGGCTAATGGCATATTGGATTATAAGGATTTTCCTACTGCTATTGCTTGTCGGATTTATTTTTGCTGTGGGATTATGGCTCTATCACTTCATAAAAAATATAATAGGCAGAATGTAAAATGGAGATTTTAAAAAGGGAAATAAAGGCAGAAAGGCAAGAAAATCAAGGAGAGATGTCTGCATCCTTGATAAATGGAAGGAGATTGAGTTGCAGATGGCGTAAGAAAGAAGAGCATCCATTCACAGAAGAGGAACTCAAGAAACTGAAAGAAAGATTTGAAGGGAAGAGAAAAAAAGAAGAGGAAGAGGGGGATAAGGATTTAGTGATAAATTTTACAGAAGAAGAGACAAAGAGAATAAGAGAAACAATTAGGGGGCGTGATTGTTAAAATGGCAAGAAAAAAAGAAAAACGCAGAGAACCTTACAGGAAATCAAACAAATGGGGGAAGAAGGGTGTAATCCCATTTTTTGCCACTCTAATAATCTTGGCACTTATCATATTGTTCATAATCATTTTAGTAAAAGCACCTGAAATCTGCATTCCATTCACAGACAAGTGTTGGAGATTAGTTCCTTTGATATGGTCAAGGGGCTTCATATTTTGGATTGCTTTCTTTGGGTTCTTGCTGATACAAGCAGGGATTATAGCAGTATATTGGGGTTTGATAACACAAGGAATAAAATACTCTCACATAGTTATAGCGAAAATCAAGCAACTTACAACAAACATAGAAAGATGGTTCTTGAGAATATCAGCATAGGAAGAAAAAGAATGGTTATGAGAAAAGGGGAAGAGGGTGCAACCTTTATCATAACCTAAAAAACAGAGGGCAATCCTTCTAATAAACCTTGTGAAAGTTTGTTCTGCAAAAATCTGCAAAGTGCCAAATTGATTTATAAAATTATCGTTTTGCGGTGCTGTTAAATCTTCGGGACTTAAATAGGGGTCCCGAGATTTAAACAGAACCTCGTTTTGCTTCCGACGAGGTTCTTGAACTCTTTATAAACAACTTCATTTATAAAGCACGACGATAAAAAAGGGCGCCGAGAAGGGTATAGTGGTAAAAAAATCTGCCACGATAAATTCAAATAGTAGTGTTGTATAGTTTTTCTTATACAATTAAAAGGGGGTTAGCCAAAGATGACAATTACTTGTCCAATAACCGACAACGCCACAGGAAACATCTGTGCTATTATGAATAGTGCAGGTGCAGGTCTCGGTGTGTTTGTTGAGTATATGGCAACGGCACTTCCACCTTTGCTGATTGTTCTTGCAATCATAGGTGTAATAGTTGCCATAGGTGGTGGGATAGGTTACTTATTGAGAAGCAAAATACAGAAGGCGTAAATCCTTTGATTTTGGTTTTTAGTAAGGCAATTATCTAAATGACAATCTCTTGTCCAACAACCGACAACGCCACAGGAAACATCTGTGCTATTATGAATAGTGCAGGTGCAGGATTGGGTGTATTCGTTCAATATATGGCAACGGCACTTCCACCTTTGCTGATTGTTCTTGCAATCATAGGTGTAATAGTTGCCATAGGTGGTGGGATAGGTTACTTATTGAGAGGCAAAATTGCAAACATCAAGTAGAGATATTTGATGGGTGCAGGATATTGTCTATCCATTTTTGTTATTTGTAATTCTTTTTCTTTTCCTTTTTTTTCTTTAGCGAAATCTTTTTAAATATCTAAATACATCTATTTTTATGAAAAATTCTGAAAAGGGGAGAGGGTTAGTCATAATTGTCTCTTTGGCATTCCTTATTCTTTTTTTGGCTCTTCCCCTCACAAGTGCCGTGCAGATAGTCCAAGTTGAGAAACCTGCCGAGCCACAGACACAAAATCCATTCTCAAGTTTCGGTGCTTTCTTCAAATCATCTATATTTTGGGGCTTGGTAATTATCCTTGTTCTTGTGATAGTTTTTGGCTTTATTGCATTTGCTATTGTTAAATGGGCAATCAATTTCATCAAGTTGCAAGATGACATCTTTTACAAAGTTAGGAAAGAAAAAATCAAATTGGCTTCAGCACAGAAGAGATTACCTATTAGGGCTTGGCTAAAATATCGGAAAAACATTCCAATAAGATTGGCGAGAAACGAGAATGGAAAATTAGTCCTTTCCCAACCGATATGCTATTATAGGGGGGATTATATAAGCCACGAAGGAAATCTATTTATCTCCTTCAATATGAAGGGGAATGAATATCTTTGGTTTTTTCCCCGAACAGAACTTCTTATCATCCCCAACAAGAAAGAGATAGCAATTAAAGTTAAGAATGCAGAGGGCAAGACAGAAGAAAGAAAAATCCAAAACATCCCAACAGCAGACGACATAGTGCAATTCAATCAAAATGAGATTATCCTTTTTGCAGAGGGGATAAGCAATACAGGATATTTCTATCTGCCTGTGCTGAAAAGCAAGAATGGAAAGATTATGGACTTGTCTATCCCAATCTATGAGAGTTTGAAGGAGATTGCAATAGGGAATTATCTCTTTGAGCAGACAGATGCTTTCGTGAAGGTTTCAAAGAAGGGAGTTGAGTTGAACCCTACTTTGCAGTATCAAATTAAGGCAGAGCCGAATAGTAATGTGGAAGTTCCACCAAAATCATCATAACTGAAAAAACTATGAAAATCAGAATTGAGGTTGAATTCAGAAAAATAGGGGAAGAGGAAATAACTCCTATCGTGATAGAAAGAGAGAAAGGGATAGAGAAATCAACAGAGAGGGTAATGGTTCAAATGGCAGACAATTTAAAGAGGTATCTGAAGAAGGGGAGAGTTGATATTTCAGAGCCAACAGCAGAGGCAAATACTACCGACGGAAAACTCAAAGGAATTTTGGAATTTGAGGTTCAGAAGGTAACAGGGATTAGAATACAACCACAAGTAGTGAATAGATTTGTAATCAATTCTTTTAGGAAGGATATGGAAGGCATTTCACAGAAGTATCAAGATTATTTCAGAGAAAAAAGGATTGAGACAAACATCTCCTTCAAGATAAACTGAAATGACAAAGGAAGAAATCCAAAAAAGTTTAGGAGAGGAAAGCGAAATAATCTTTGGGATAGCAACCAAAAGAAAAAATAGGGCAGGATGGGATATTTATGCAAGTGATAAATATAAACTGACAGAGTTGGATATAATCAACCTAATCAAGTTACTGCTTGTGAATAGAAGGGATGTCTCTGTTGGGAGAAAAATACTTGCTATGTATCAAGATTGCACGGATTATGCCCCAAAAACCTATGAAAAACTAAAGAATATAGGGATAATTGTTGATGAAAATGAACAACCAATCAAACCAACAAAAAGCAGAATATTCTGCATCCTTTTTTGACTTGAGGAAAGCAAGGAGATATATCTTTATCATTCTCATACTCGCAAGTATAGTAATAATCGGATTGATGCTTGTTGCGATGTATTACACTTTTGATGCAGGGCTTCAGAAGGGCTACAATCTATGCAAGGAAGGGAAACCTCTATACAAAGGCAAAATAGAGCAAGTTTCTTGTGGGGGGATTGGAGATGATGCAACAAGAATACAAGATTTATTCAAGAATGCAAACTTGGGGGAAAATGGGGCTTTGGGATAATATTGAGGACATCTATTGGGATATGGTAGATGGTGCAATCAAGGGAACTTTTGGGTTCGTGATAGCGATGGCTCTTGCATATTTCATCAAAAAATACACGGCATTCCCCTTGCCGTTGGTAATAGGCATAATGTTTTTCATAATGCTTTTCATTTCTGTCCTGCTTTCCAAACTGATTAAGGTTCATTTGGGCTACTTTTTGAGAGGCAGATACTATAATTGGTTGGGGAAAATCTCACAGAAGAATGAGGAAGAGCAAGATGTGTAATTTTGAGGAATGTCCAAAGTGTAGTGAGGGAATGATGTCTTTAGATGGTGGTTGGTGTGTTTGGTTCTGTCCAAATTGCAGACATCTTGAGATAGTAGATACAAAAGGGGAAAAGGTTATTTTTACAAGAAAATTGAGAAAAGATGCTATGGAAGAAGTAGCAGATGAAATCAAAAGAAAATGGGGAAGCAAATAGCAAAGAAAAAAGAGGAGAAAGTAATAATTAGCAAACCTGCAATAAAGAAAGGGGGAAGCAAGGTTTTTTCGTTTTTGTCAGAGGTTGAGCCAAAGAAAGAGAAAAAGACAAAGAAGCCCAAATATAAAATCAAAAAAGTTCCACTTCCACAAGAAAAGAAGGGGGGAGTAGGCAATAATCTTAATGAGAAAGGCAAAAAAGAGGACATAAGTTCTCCTTTTTACCCTCAAGAGAAAAAGGAAGGGAATGTAGAAAAGGTTACGCTGAATTATGAGATAGGATTATTGGACAAGCAAAATTGTCCTAAATGCAATAGCAGTTTGAAAAGAAAGGTAAGCATCTTGCGAGATGGGAGTGGGAGATATGCACTTATAGGATTGCGATGCAAAAAATCAAGAAGGAGATTATTCAAAATGTGGCAGAAGCCGACTTGCGATTATTGGGAAGAGATAATTGAGAGGATTGATTGAAGTGGAAGGCGACTTGTCTCTTATCAGATTTGGGGTAATCAACTTTTTTTCACTAATTATGAACAGAAATGTATTCACTCCAACGCAATCAACACTATGCGAGATTGTGAAAAGCATTATTGATGCAGAAACAACGCCTGACCTTAAATCCAAAGAGATAGTAGAATACATCTATCATCATACAGACAAGAAGGTTGATGAGCCACTTGCCACGATTGAACTTGCAGTTTTCAAGAACATAGATAGAGGATTGAACAGAACAATAACATTCGGCGACAAGGAATTCACGATTGCAGAACTTTACCATATTTTGAATGATATAAGATGGAAATTAGTGGGAGTAGTTACAGATATTGTGAAGAGATACACTTTGGAACTGCCTATCAATATGGGGATTGTAGGTAGTGGAATAGGGTTTGGCATTCCTATCGCAAAGCAAGAAGGAGAAATAAAGTAAGATGGCAAGAGAAAAGATAACCAAAAGAGACATAAAGAAAGACACATTTGAGGAGAAGCAGAAAAGTTGGGATAACACTTTAACTTTAGACATCAATCTTTTCAATCCAAAAGAGATAGATTTGAGCAAGGCAAAGTATGAGATTGATGCACTTCAGAATGAACTCCTTATGTTTTATTTGAAGAATGATGTAAGATTTAGAAGGGCTTACAATACTAATTTCACAGGAAAATTCTTTGAGTTTTTATATGACAAAGCAAGGTTGCGAGAGCCAATTCATTTATCTTGTATGGGTGTTGTGAGAGGTGGAAAAACATTAAATAAAGATGAAGAAATTGTGATAACAGAGAACAATAATCTGAAGATACACCCTATCTATGAAGTTTATAGGTTATACAAGGCAAAAAAGCATATCAAAGTGCTGTGCATAGATAGACAAACCTTTGGAATAGAATGGAAAGAACTAAAGGAAGCATTTGAATTTGAACCTGAAAGAAATATGATTGAAATTACAACTAATTGTGGGAGAAAAATAAAGGCAACAAAAGAGCATTCATTTCTTTTATTGAAAAAAGAAAAATTTATTGCGACAAAAGGTGCTGACTTAAAAATAGGAGATTTATTGCCATCTGCCGAAAAATTACCTTTACCCAACATCCTTGATGAAATTGATGGAATAAAACTTGATTTTGATAGTGGTTTCTTTTTTGGATGTTGGCTTTCTGATGGATGCTTAATAAAGAGAAGAAATGGGATTATTATAACCAAACAAGACAAAGTATTTTTGAAGAAATTGATTTGTAGCATAAAAAATTCATTCAAGGTTAAGGTAAATAAATATAATAATAAAAAATGCAAATCTATAACATTCTACAAAAAAGAAATAAAAGAATTCATAATCTATAATTTTGGGCAGAATAGCAAAAAGAAGATACCTGATTGGTTATTGATGACGAATGAAAATTTCAAGAAGGGCTTTATTTCAGGTATGCTTTCAGGGGATTTTTCAATAAATATAGCAAAAGACAAAAATTATGATATTTCTCTCATACAAAAGCAAAAGCAGATTATTGATAGAATATCCTTTCTTTTAAGGCAATTTGGAATTTTGACAACTTTGAGAACAAAAAAGAATGAACAATATGGAGATTACTTTATACTTAATCCAATTTCGCAAGATATACCAAAAATTTCTAAATTTTTCAAGATTTTCCATAGCAAAAAAGAAATAAAATTGAAAAAAATAACCTTGCGATTGGAAAAACAAAAAAATATTTCAACTTTCATAAAAATTGTGCCTTTGGAAAGAGAACAAATCAATAAATTCTTCAAGAATAATGGATGGAATAAAAAGAATTCGGGGAAGAGAGGAAAAAGAAGCACACTTTGTTATTATTCAAGAAAGGGATTTATCAGCAAAACTACATTAGAGAACCAAATGAGAACATCTGAAAAGGGAGATACCTATTTTGAAAAAATTATAAATGCCCCAATTTATTTTGAGAGGATAACTGAAATTAAAGAGATAAAAAATAAAGATAAGGTTTATGATTTGGCGATTGAAGATAATGAAAATTTTATGTTGGCAAACGGACTTTTTGTGCATAATAGTTATGCTATGATTTCCGTAATGGCTTTTCTTAATGCCCTTTACAAAAGGAAGGCAAAGATTGATTATATTTGTGCCAATTCTTACGAATTCTTGGAGAAATTGCAATCTTTTGATGTGTCTATGCTTACTAATTCTTGCTTCTTAATAGACGAAGAAAAGCAAAGCGTATATGGAATTGGAAGTATCGCCAAAAAAATGAAATTGACGGATGTTCAAAACATAATTGCTCTTGAGAATATATCAACAATCTCAATCAATCCAACAAGATTTGCAAATCCTGATGCTATGTATGGGTTTCGTGCATTCGGCAAATGCAAGACAACAAGAACGACAAGATTTATGCTTTACAATCTTCAAGAAGGAAGCAAGGGGGGGGTTTTGCCTTTGGGAATGGTGTATATTCCTATCTTTACAGAGGTATTGCCATATTGGGAAGATTTAGAGACAGATTACCTTCTCAAAAAGAAAGAATGGGTCAGGGGAGAAATGAGGGGTGAAGGGGATGTTCTTGAGGAACTTAAAATGAAAACTGCACAAAGATTTCTACAAGACACTCAATTTTTGGCGTTGAAAAAGAAAAATGAAAGATTGACTTATATTGCCTTGAAACTTGGAAGCGAATGGACAACTAAAGAGGTTGAGAGCATAGAAAGTATAGCAGATTTGCTTGAACAAGGGGCTATTAGAGTAGAAGAAAAAAATGAAAAAACTGACAAGAGAAGAACTAAAAAAAGAGATTGAAGAGATAGAGAAAAATCCTTTTTATCAGCAATCTCTAAAAAATGGAATTCCGAGATGCTATCTTTGTGGGAAGAAACTCAAGAAGTTCAAGCCATATCTTTGGAAAAGCGATTGCCCCCATATACCTAAACATTTGATACTTGCAGTTGGATGAAATGCCCTGATTGTAACAAGAAACTCCTTTGGAATTATCAAGAAAATAGATGGGAATGCCCCAAGCAAAGAATGAATGGCAGGGGAAAGATAATAAGATATGGGTGTGGATATATCCAAAACAAAATCAAGCAAACCGAACTGAAAATATGAAACTTGGGAAATATATCAAGGCAAATGAAGGGATGAAGCAACTCGTCTCAAAATATCAGCAAAGCAAGGAATTCAATCTTCAAGAATTCAAGAAACTTAACGAGGATATATTCAATTCTTCAGTTGAAAAGCAAAAGGATTTGGCTTTATTTGAGGATTGCCTTATCAAACTATTAGAATTTTCAAAGAAGATTGAGGAAGGGGCTACTGAATGGCTTGTCGGAAAGCAAGAGGACAATTACCATTATTGGCTTTGGAAACTACACCAAAGGATTATACAGAAGGAGAAGGCACTCAAGACAAGGGAACTGCCAAAATACTTACGAATATTCAATAAAATCTTGAAAAGCCCAAAATATTTCTTTAGGGGGGAAAAGGAAGGGGAATTTTTCATCGCAACCAAAATAGGTTGTGCATTAGGGCATCAATCAACAATCCACATACTCCCCAATAGCATTTCAGTTGAATATGCAGACCATAGCCCTTCAAGAACACTTACCTTGCTTGAAAGGATGAAGAAAAAGGGGTTTATATGCTCTGAAATGAAGGTTCTGAAGGATATTTTTGAAAAGAGGGATGAGGGGAAAAACAATTATTTCTTCTCGGCAGAGAAATTCTATCTTTCTGAAAAACAAGAAGATTTAGAGAAAACTATTCTTTGGTTGGCGTTGGACTTATATTTAGGAATTGATGTTGATTGGCTAATCCTGAATACCAAATCAGCATATACCCAAGAGGAGATAGACAACGAAAAGAAGATATTGGAACTTGCCTTTCTGATGCACGACATCTTCGGATTGAAGCCAAAGCATCTCTGCGATATGTTGCTTACCCTTCTCCGAGTGAGTTGCCAATAATAACAACACGATTTATCTGATTTTTTGTTTAGACAAAAAACAAAAGATTTATATACTTGCTTTGACTTGGTTTTCTATGGCTTTTAGAGTAAGAACTCCAAAAAAGAAAGAGAAGAAAAGAACTTTCCCAATTTATGCCCTTGAAGACCCTGAAGGATGGGGAATGACAGAGCAAGAAATTCACGACTTGTGGCAGTATGGAGTAGATACAGGGATTGTTTGGAGATTGCAAGGATGGTATGGGAGAAATGCACAAGCACTTCTTGACGAAGGGATAATAACTTATCCAAAAAAACACAAAGGGCAAAGTTCAACAGATTTTTATGGCAATCCAATTCCCACCCACTCACAAGCGAAAGAAAGGGGGTTGTATAAAAAATAAAAATGGCATATAAAATAAGAACTACGACATCAAGTAAGAAAGTGTATAAAGAAAGATGGAAGAGTTATATAAATCCTTTATGGGCTTTATCTTGGACACCAAGTAAAGAATTAGGAAAGGAAGTTGCTGATACAATAGACAAACTTGATAAACTTGTGGATAAAGTCGCAGATGATAAGTGGAAGGCAAAGGAGAAAAAATAAAATGGTATTCAAATTACCTTTCAAAAGAAAAGAACCAAAGACGATTGAGCAACTCAAAGAAGAATTGGCATTCTTGGAAGCAAAAAAAAGATTTCAAGAGGAAACTATGGGGAGAATTAGGGAAAGGGAAGAACTACAAAAAAAGATAGCAAAACTGAAGGGAGAACCCCACTTGCCCCAACCATTCATCAAAGGGTTCAAAAAAACGCTGAAGGAGTTTTATTCCCTAAAATAAAATGAGTTACAAAATAACAAGAACAAAGACAATAGCAGAAGAAGGGATATATTATAAAATGAATAGAGTTATACTGAAAAGAGGAAATAAATTTATTCTGCGAAATACTTGGACAGGCAAAGAGGAGATTATAAGCAAAAAAGAAGCCAATAGATTGATTAAAGAATGGAGATTGCTTTAAGATGGTATATAAAATAATATCAAAACCGAAAGAGAAACAGAGAAAATAATATGTCATACGAATTACAAGTAAGATATAATAGCAGAAAGAGTTTTTATGGAAAGGCAAAAGTAGAAAAAGAAAAAAACAAATT
>Ga0233422_10000443_pt1 | contig 20987 bp, 22 predicted proteins | sample Watercolumn_Mata_2_FD_182724 | JGI IMG/M metagenome (GOLD analysis project Ga0233422, IMG submission 182724) | Freshwater microbial communities from Lake Matano, South Sulawesi, Indonesia - Watercolumn_Matano_2014_110_MG | ecosystem: Environmental > Aquatic > Freshwater > Lake | place...
ACTCGAACCAGAGCTCGAAACTGGCAGAGCAATTGAGCAATAGAAAATAGAACAAGAGAGCCGATGCTCAATTGCGGTCTAATGTTCAATTGTTCTATTGCTCAAAAGGTGAAATCTTATGTCTTTCATGTTTGAAAATCTTGATGTATATCAAAAAGCAATCGCTTTTGCTGATGAAATAAGCGATTTGGTGGAAGGCTTCTCAAAAGGTAATTATTATCTTACTGACCAGCTAAATCGAGCAGCGTTATCAATCGCAACTAATATCGCAGAGGGCAACGGCAGATACAGTAAAGCGGATAGAAAAAATTTCTTTAGAATTTCCCGTGGCTCGGCATTTGAATGTATCCCGATTCTCGAATTATGCAAGCGTAAGAAATTGATAGGAGAAGAAAAACACAAGGCGTTAAAAGATAGTCTTGATGAGATTTGCAAGATGCTTTCGGGGCTCATAAATTATTAAGGCAACCTAGTGCTCAGGCAAACAATACAATTTTAAGGCGTGCTTTTGTGAGTGCGACAAGGGAGAGCGATAAAAAGATGGATGAAAATAAGGCTGTAGAAAATATTCCTATTTCTGTAGCGTTAAAATGGTATTTTTGCCGAGGGGTAGGAAATTTTTTAACCATTCCTTTATTTATATGGTTGGCATATTGTCTAGTTATGTCGACCATTGGAGGCGTGATACAGTGGCTAGCATTAGTGCGGGCGATTAGCGCCGTATTCGGTATCATTATAACCATTCTTACATCATTCTTGTGGATTTTACCCTTTCTCCCAGCCATATTATATTATTCACTATTGAGAAATCTTCCAGGGGGATGGATGCGAAGGGATGCAACTAAAAAACTAAAAATTATAGGTTCGATAGGAATAATAATTGGGTTTTCATTATTTGCCTTCTTGATTTTTCACTTAAATGTAAAACTAATTGCTTGGGTTGCTGATAGAAATCCCGAAGCAGCATATAAAGCAGGAGTTATAGGCTCTAAAGTTCCCGAATAAATTCGGTTGTCATTCAGGTTGTCGTTTAAATTGCCAATTAGTTAATAATTGCGTTGATGATTAGATATCAGGCAGTTTGCCCAAATAGATAAACCCGCCCTTGCCCCGGCGGATAGTCATTTTGATAACTATCTGGCAATATTGATGTTGCGAAACTCGGCTGGCGTCAACATCGGGCAGCCAATGTTTTTATAATCCGAACTTTGGACTGGGTTTTTGAAAGGCAACGTTATTCTACGTTTGCTAAAACCTAGGATTATCTGCTGCAGGCGGTTGCCCTTTAGGCTTCGTTTTCTCAAGTGTTGTTTGGAGCAAAAGCAAGAATCTTTCCAAGCCGATGCGATCTATAGCAACTCTAGAGAATGTTTTGGGCGCCAATTGCTGTCCCTGTGGACCCGGCGGCTCCTGAAAACAAAATTCGAGAACAAAAGTTAAACCATTATTTGTACCTATTCCGAACTGGTTACAACAAACCGGAATCATTTTTTCTTCTTCCATAGTACACCTCCTGATAAAAAGTATACAGTACGAAAGTGGTTTTGTCAAGTTATTTTATCAAATATTTTTTATAATCTATTTAAAATACCAATAATATTAGTAAAATACTTGACAAATTCAATTATTTTGTATATACTTTAGAAGATGGAAGAAAGACTGGTTAATATCTTAAAATTAAGGGGTAAAGTTCTAAAGGCCCTAAATGGGAAATTAAATACCTTCTTTTTAGGAGGAGGTACAGCCCTTTCTCTATTTTATTTACATCATAGAGAGTCTTTTGATTTAGATCTTTTCTCGAAGATTTTTTCAGAAAGCAAAATAAAAGTAACTATCTCAATCATAGAAGATTCTTTAAAAGTGAAAACGAAGGGAGGTCAAATACTCACCGCAAAAGAAAGCGCAAGATTCTTTCGTTATTATGTGCCGATGGATAACCAAAAAGAGTTAGATATTGAGAAAGATTCATTGAAAGTTGAGTTCATCGAAGATCCATATCCCATAGTTGAATCTCATGATGTTATCATTGATGGTGTCCGGGTCTTCTCACAAGAGAATGTCTATTTAAGAAAAATATATGCCCTATGTGGCGTTCGTGCACTTCAAGATGAAGTAGGTAAGGTAAGATTTATTGGCGGAAGACAAGAAGCAAAAGATTTATTTGATGTGTATTTTTTATCAAAAGAATTTATGCCTTTATCAAATTTTGTCCATGATTTTTGCCCTACAGAAAAAGAAAAAATAATTGTTTGGTACAACAGTTACAATAGACAGGATATGAAGCTGGGGATTACCGAATTGATTATTAGGAAAGAAGTAGATTTTTATGAAATAGAAAAACATTTTAAGGCCGAAATAAAGAAAATAATTGAACAGGAATTAATATAAAAATGGAAAATTTATTTTGGGACAGAAAAGAGAGTATCGAAGACATTAAAAATATATTAAAAGACGACTCCGATAAAGAATTTATCCCTTTTGCCGCCCTTTTACTACGCAGAACAACTAACAGTAAAAGTGTTTTTTCGAATTATTTGGATGAGATCAGATTTTGTAAAAATTGGAGAAAGATTAAACGGAGGATGCGCAAAGATGAATGGAGAAGCCCCAATATTAATTTCTGGGATGAGGTCTATAAAGTTGTTGTGGAAAAAAACAAAGACAAAATACAGCGTGTCCAAAAGAGAGATATATTAAAGAAACCCGAACTCGGAAATTTTATCGATATCATCAAGAAAAGGAGAGGGGAACATGGGTGGACACAAAAAGAATTAGCAGAACGCGCTGAGCTATCGCAGCAAACAATTTCTTTAATGGAGAGTGGGAAATTCAATTTTTCCGTTAAGTCATTAATAAAAATTCTTAAAGCCTTGGATTTAGAGGTCGAATTAAGACCAAGCGTCCAGTATTTTAGTAGAGTGGATTCTAATCAAGCGGGATCAATACCTATTGAATATGTAGATGATAAACCTCAGCCTGAAAATGTGCATAAAGCCAAAAATGTGCATAAAATGAAGGCTGAAAATCAGGCTTAAGTACCTCCAAAACAGCCCTAAATATGTGCATAAACAATGTGCATAAATTTTTTTCACTCAAAGTTGTCGAACGTTTCCTTGGATATTAATTTTGTTTCTCCTTGAATCTCAACAGGATATAACATTAGATACTGTTTGCGCTTTATTAATCTTGTAATGCCGATATAGAAGATAATGGTGTAAAACTTTCGTATCGTCTTCTTGATGGCGCAGCCAACCTTGACGCTCAGGCGAACTTCGAGCGTTCGATACAGTAACTAGCGCCTTGCAAGTTTTCCGTGTTTGGGGCATTGAAAACCATTTATATGTTGACAAATGATGACAAGCGAGTATAATAGAGTTTATGAAAAAAGACGAAAGAATACAGATTAGACTGACGAAAGAAAATAGAGATTTTCTAGAAAGACTGGCAGAAAGTGATGATCGCTCTCTTTCCCAAATGGCAGGGAGAATCATTGATGTATACAGGGAACTTTTGAAAAAAATGGGGGAGTCATTTCATGGCGATTACGCAAGATTAATTAAGTCTCACAGGGCAGAAGATATTGCAGAGGCATTTAAACAGTTAGCAAAATGCGATGAGTGTATCGAACAACAGATAGAAATTGGGCAATTGAAAAGGAAGACTAATGCTGGGAACAAATAATTTTTAAAATCCCTGGAGGCAGATATGAGAAAAATGCTACTGTTATTATTGTGTGTAGGGTTGACTGGATGTGCTACTTTAAACAGAGATTGGACAAGACAAAAAATTAGCCAATTGGAATTAAGTATGTCTCAACAACAAGTAATCAATTTGTTAGGAAAGCCTTATCGTACTGAAACACTGCAGGGCAAAGATAAAGTTTTGTTAGTTTACTTTTATTGGACTGATTTGAAACATGCAGATGACGCAGTTACTGATGACGAATTGACCCCTTGCGTTTTCGATAATGGTAAGCTTATAGGTTGGGGTTGGAGTTTTATGCAGGATAATGCACAGAAATATGAAATAAGAATAAGGTAGCCCTCTAAAAATTATTGAACAATTGCTAAGAGAGGGTTTCTTAGAACACTTTATTGTCAGATACGACTCAGATAACCCGGTTTTTTATAAAGAATGGTTTTTTGGTACCGAGAATGTAGAACGCCCTCAGCTATTCCATGAGAGCGAAAGTAGGTTCGCCTTAATATCGGGACGCGTGTGTTATTTAGCTAGAGATCCACAAAAGATAAATTTCGGACTCGGGAACGGAAGCTGTAAGAAAAATAAACATGTTGATTTCTCGAGCCAACTCCTTCCTGAAATATTAGGGCAAATTCCTCTTAGAGAATGGCCTGATTTTTCAAAGCTAATGCTTAACTCAAGCATAAAACTGTTTGATTTAAGTACCGAACAGAAAATTAATGCTTTGGATAGCTTGTTAAGCCAGAGATTGCAGCAAGAGGTATGTTTTATAAGACGACTCATAGAGGGCGTCAATGAAGTTTACAAAGCAAGCATAGATTTATCGGAAGCAATAAAACATTGTGGTTTTGATGGCATTTTGTATAAGTCTAAGACGCAAACAGATGCATTAGGGCCTTTTAATGATCCAATGATTGTTGTTTATGAGCCTTCGGATGGCAGGATTTTATTCCAAGATGTTGTATTAGCTCGGAGTTCCAACTAAATTAGAGTCGGTTGTCATTTAGGTTGTCATTTGCAGGAAAATTATTATGGCATTTAATCCAAAATACACGATTACCGAAAAAATTTTAAACAATCTTACAGCTATCACGGCTGCACGAGAGATTATCGAACAGGCGCATCTGGTGCCGAAATGGGAAGCGAAATTAAGAAGGCAGGCGTTGCTTCGCAATACCCATTCATCTACTGCTATTGAGGGCAACAAATTAACGCTTGAGCAGGTTAAAGCTCTGGCTGATGGCAAAGACGTCGTTGCCACTAACAAGGATAAACAAGAAGCCTTGAATTACATAGAGGTGTTAGAAAAAATTCCCGACCTTGCCGAAAAAGGAAAATTCAAAGCCGTTGACTTATTAAATATTCATAGGATCGTAACTAAAAATGTAATGCAAAATACTGCGGATTCAGGTGTCTTTAGAAATCGGCAGGTCTTTGTTGGCAAAAGAGTTTTTGACGGTACGACTTTTAAGGAAGTAGTAGAATATATGCCGCCTAAGACAGAAGAAGTGCCGCAGCTTGTTCAAGAATTTATAGATTGGCTTAATCTCAATAAATCTTGGGGTCTTAATCCGGCCCTCTTGGCAGGCATTGTTCATTATGAGATAGCCAGAATTCACCCCTTTATTGACGGCAATGGCAGAACCGCCAGGTTATTAGCCACGACAATTCTTTATTTAAGTGGTTTTGATCACAGGAGGATTTTTGCTCTTGACGATTATTATGACAGGGATAGGCAAGCCTATTACGCTGCTTTAAAGACGGCCCAAACCAACGAGGGAGATATTACGCAATGGCTTGAATATTTTACCGATGGCATACTTTACTCGGTTGAAGAAGCCAAGGGCGCTGTTTTAAAAGTCAGTTCTAAAAGGAAAAACGGCCAGGAACAGATTGCCCTTACGCCAAAACAGATGCAGATAGTCGAATTTATCAATGCCAATGGCAAAGTAACGAATAAGGACCTACAGGGATTATTTAAAATCTCTGCTCAAGCTGTTCATAAAGAATTGACTAAGCTTGTCAACCTCAAGGTAATTAAGTCTATGGGTGAGGGCAGGGCGTTACATTACATTTTGGTGTAGTAGCGCGGTAGTCAATAGGTTGATGATTTGGTTGATGATTTGGTTGATGATTCTAAAGTAGGTAGGTTGCCCAAATAGATAAAACCACGCTTAAAACGACGAATAGTCATTCTCACAACTAGGTGAATTTCTTTAGGTTGTGAAGTTCGTTTGGCGTCCAGTTCGGGCAGATTAATCTATAACCATTTGTAATAAAATAGGTTATGGATAATGAAATCTGATACATTCTACGATGGAAGCTAAGTAATTGAGGAAACTGATAAAGGTTAAGGAATGCTAAAAAAATTCTCAAAACTAGTTATAGGTCTATTCATAATTATAATCGGAATATATTTCCTTTGGTTTTACCCAAGATATTCAGTTCCTATACTTACTTATCATAGTTTTGATTACGGAAAGGGATTGCTATCTGTAGCGCCTGAAAACTTTGAAAGACAGATGCACTACCTTAAAGATAAGCACTATAATGTTATTTCTTTGGAAGAATTTGTTAATGGTATGAAAGCAGGAAGGATATTCGCTCATAATACCGTTGTTATTACTATAGATGACGGATATGAGAATAACTATACTTGTGCTTACCCTGTCTTAAAGAAATATGGCTTTCCCGCGATAATATTTTTAATTACTAATAACATAGGAAATAATACATGTTACTTGAATTGGAATGAAATTAATGAGATGTCTCGGGATAACATTTTTTTGGCGGGCATACAAAAACCCACCTTTATCTGCCATCGATAACCGATAAAGATATTTTGTGGAATGAAATAGCTGGTTGCAAGAAAGCTATTGAAGAGCATATCGGTATACCTGTTGATTATTTTTGTTATCCGTTGGGTGGATTTACAAAAGAAGCGGAAATGCTCGTTGAGAAAGCAGGATATAAAGGGGCCTGTGTAACTAACCGAGGTGCTGACATATTGAATAGGCATAATGTTTATGAATTAGCCAGGATTTCAGTTAGAAACGGCAATCCGTATTTTTCATTATCCAATCTTTGGGCTCCAGTTAGGTTCCGGGCCAAATTATCAGGTTATTACAATATTTTCAGAAAAAGGAAAAACGGATATTAAATAACTATAGCCAGTCCGTTAGATTTATCTTCTCCCTCTTTCGTATTTACCTAGCCGTAGATTTCGTCCAATAGGGGCAGAGATGTCTATTATCTATATTGAGACGCTTTCCATTATGCAGAACTATTTGAATTTCCCAAAAGATAAATATGAATAACATAGAACTTAAATTACCAGAAAGTTGGAAGATTTTAGCAATTTGGTTTATATTGCTAATTTTGGGTTTTTCTGTTTATGTCAATGCTCTAAACGGGTATTTCGTCTGGGACGATGAAATTCTTGTACAGAGGAATATGGCGATTAGGGGCTTGTCCGGGATACCGAATTTATTTACGCAGGATATGAGCGGCAATAGGCAGGATGTTTATTCATATGGATTCTACCGCCCCTTGGTTATGGCGGTATATGCTATCGGGTATTCATTCTCAGGGCTGGATGTACAGGTTTACCATTTTATAAATATTCTTATGCATATCCTGACTACCTTAAGTATTTGTTTTTTGGTATATCTGCTTTTCGGCAATTATCTAACAGCTTTACTATGCGGATTATTATTTTTAATCCATCCGGTGCATGTCGAAGCCGTTACATATATATCTGGACTGGCAGACCCTTTAAGTGCGTTTTTTATACTATGGAGCTTTATTTTTTATATAGAATATTTGAAATCAGGAAGGAAGTTGTTATATATATTTCTTCTTATTAGCTATATTTTGGCATTGTTTTCCAAAGAAAACAGCTTAATCTTTCCGGTAATCCTACTGCTTTACCATTGGGCTTTTAAAGTAAAATACAAAATTAAACAATTCTTTCCGATATTATTGCTGGTTCTGCTCTATTTATTTTTCAGAGCAAACTTTCTTAAGTCAACGTTGCCGCATACCGATATAATGCAATGGATGCATTTGCTTAAACGCATACCCGGTTTCTTAGCCGCCATAATTAATTACCTAAGAATATTATTTTTGCCTTTTGATTTACATATGGAATACGGGAATAAACTTTTTCATTTTTTAGATTTACGCGTAATCATTTGCACAATGTTCTCCATAGGGTTGTTGGTTTACGCCTTCCTAAAAAGAAACAAAAATGCATTATTTTTCTTCTCAGTTTTTTGGTTTTTTATTACATTATTGCCATGCTCAAGTATTTATCCCATTAATGCATTTTATATGGCAGAGCACTGGCTTTATCTGCCCTCAATAGGTTTTTTTATAATTATTTCTAAAGGGCTTACCGATCTTTACGAGCATAAGAAGCTAAAGCCGTTGGGAATAATCTTAATACTCGCTTTATCAACAGCCTATTCCTATTTGACCATCAAACAGAATAACTACTGGGAAGACCCGCTTAATTTTTATAAGACAACTCTGAGATACGCTCCCCGGAGCGCGCGGATTTACAATAATCTTGGTCGCCTATATTATTATAGTGGCAAATATAATCAAGCCGCCGAGATGTATAAGGATGCCATCAAGTTTGGCCCAAAAGAGTCCCATATTTACAATAATCTTGGCCTTGTTTATGAATCTTTAAATAATCCTAAAGAGGCTATTGAGGCATTTAAGAAAGCAATAGAGATGAATCCGGAATATTCTTTAGCTTATAACAATTTAGGAGCTTATTATGAACGCCTAGGTAGATATAACGAGACTATTTATATGTGCAAGAAAGCTGTAGAAATCGACCCTAGTTATAGCCAAGCATATTATAATTTGGCGTTAGCATATTTTAGGATAAGACAGTATCAACTGGCAATAGAGTATTGCGATAAAGCTCTTAAGCTTAATTATAAGCCTGCACAGGGATTAGCAGAAGTACTTAAGCCGTATAGGGATAAGAAATAAACAAGGCTCAAAGATGATTTAAAAAATATGCACTTAAGTCTTCTTGGGGGCAGGAGAGTTTTCCGTTTCTGAAATTTTCAAGATAACTCTTATTTCTTTGGTTATTTTTTAGATATATTTGCGCCAAAGGAGAAGCATAAATTTTGATCCAATCGCTGTCTTTTGAAATTATTTTAGACAGAGGCATTTTTGTATCCAGCAAGATGATATCCGTTTCGGGGAAATTCTTTAAGAACTCTTTGTAATTTTTCTTGCCGAAACTAACTTCGAAATAATCTCGAACAAGATCATCGCTATAAACCGTTTCATACCTGCCATCAAAGAATATCCTGTTGGTCTGCGAAAGTTGGCTGATACACATTTGACTCCAGTTGAAAGAAGAAAAGATATTGCCTTGGATTTTATTATATTTAATAAAGTTAACAGCTTGGACAGGGAATGAATCTTGAGGGATTTCCAAGACAAGTATGTTTTTACCTCTGCAATAAGTAGCCGACAGAAAATATAAACCCAGGCACGCAAAAACAACCGCAAGAATATTCTTGGAAAACCTATTCTCTAATTGAATAAACCATTTTCCGGCGAAAGAATCAATATGTTTTGGTATATAGAAGGCGACTAAGATTGCAAATAGAATAACGTGTCTGTTGTGGCGGAACGAAAAATAAAAGGCAACTACAAGAACAAATATTTCATAAATTGAATGTTTGCGTTTCGAAGCAAACAATCCAAATGTAGTAATTAAAAAAAGCGTGAAATAATTTAAATATTCCAGTGAAAATGAGACTTGCGTCCATTCTGTTATATATGGTCTATGTCTTGATACTGCATCTAAAACAAGAAGCCAGTTATTTAAACCGTAAGGATTTATAAAAGTTGCCAGAATAGATACAATAACTATAAATATTAATTTTGAAGAAACCTTTCCTTCAAATATTTTAGATAAAGTGTAAATAATGATGGTTCCCAAGCCAGCTAAAAAACCACCATGGAGATCCTGCCAAATTAGAAACAAGACTGGCAATGGGTATATCCATCGAGTATTCCCGCTATTTTCAAAGTTGTCGATTAAAGACAATAATATTGCGAACAAAGCATAAGTAAAAATTTGAGGCCTTATGGCAAAACCGCTGGCTATAATCGGAAGAGATAGCGACAAGAACAACAGCCTGAGATATAAACTCTTTGTGCTTTTAACCATAGATATGTATATTATAAAAGTAATAAGCGAACCTAGGAAGTATTTGAATATAATTAGGCCAGCGCCTTTTGTAAATCTAAAAATAACATAGAGAATCAGTTCGGAAAGCCATTCGTGGTCTATCCACTTGGCCCCATATGAAGAATACGAATAGAAGTCGTATTTCGGGACAGCTAGTTTTGTGAGTATATCTTGTCCAAACTTTAAATGACCCCATAGATCAGGGTCGACCATATTATTGGAGAAAACAAAAATAAACAGCGAGATTATAACTAGGCCCAATGATAACCCCACTGTTTTATTATTTGGATTCGGCATTTTATTAAAATGAAGTTAAATACATTATAATAATTATAGTGCAAAGACAAATAGCGTCAATGTCTTCTTAGCGTTGTGAGAAACAGCTATAAGAGAGGACCTGCGCAAAGCTAACTTATTGATATTTGTTCCGTTCATTATATAATTAACTTACTATTGGGATAAATTTCCAGGCATTATTAATTATAACAAGTTTGGTTGTAAATCTTTCAAAGGGTACTTGATGGCGCCAAAAGTGAACATTAAACAAAAAATAATTTTAGTTATATTTGGGGTAATATTGTTTTTTATGCTGCTTGAAATAGGAATGCGCCTAGGAAATACCATGATTTTACTGTCAAGGGATATTGCGGATAAAATCTCAGGTGCAAAATTTAGGGGGTATCGCATTCTTTGCATAGGAGAATCTACTACTTATGATGGAGGCATATATTCTTATCCCAGTCAGCTCCAAAGAATCCTTAACAGTAAAAATAATGGGGTTAGATTCAAAGTAATAAACTGCGGGATTCCAGGTATTACTACAGATGCCATAGTAGCGCAGTTAAAGGATAACATAAATAAATATAGGCCGGATATAGTCATTGTAATGATGGGCATAAATGATAACGCAAGCATTAAAATAAAAGATATCATCTCGGATGAAAAAAATAGTTTCTTCCCTAGGAATCTGAAAATATATAAATTAATGAAGCTTTTGGAGATAAATATTGCAAGCAAACTCAAAGAACTGCAAATCGTAAGAAGTCAACATAAGAAAGCAGAAAATGTTTACCTGCCAGTTGATGATTTAACAGAAAGAAAAATATTGATGCTAAGAGAAGTAATACGCAAAGATCCAACTAATCCCTTTGTGAGATTGGCATTGGCATACTATTATAAATCTCAAAAGAGATTTATAGAGACAGAACAGATGTATAAAGATGTCCTTAAGCAGAATATGCTACCGGATGATTTAGCAAAAGTATATGCTGATTTGGCCCGTTTTTATTGGGAGCAAGAGGAATACAATAAGATAGAAGATATGTATAAGGACGCGATTAAAAAAAATCCGAAATTTGTAAGGTTCTATTGCGACTTGGGTATTTATTATAGGGACCGCAACAGATACAGGCAGGCAGAAACCATGTTTCAGACGGCTTTAGAGATAGAGCCGGCAAATAATATCATTTATGATAATTTCGGAGATTGTTATGAGAAAGAAGGAAAACATGAGGAAGCAGAATTAATGTATAAAAAAGCCAAAGAATTAAGTTCCGGACATATTAATACGGCCTTTGAGCTTAGGGGTAAAGAGTTTAGAGAGATAGGTAGATATGCAGATATAGAAAGACTTTACAAGAAGATACTAGAAATCGACCCGAAAGATAGTGTTGCCTACTATCAATTAGGGAAATGTTATGAAAAACAGGCAAAATATATTGAGGCCGAAGAAATGTACAAAAAATCTATTCAGTGTAACCCTGCAGATTACAAAGGGTATGGCACATTAGCGCTTTTCTATCAAAAACTGGGACAGAATGAAAACGCAGAAGAGTATTTTAGTAAAGCTAAAGAAATTAAATTCAGGAATTTCTATAACCAAAAAATAATTTCTAATTATTTAAGAGCAAAAGAAATCATATTAGGAGAAAATCTAAAACTTATATGGGTACAATACCCTATGTGGGAAATAGAACCATTGAAGGCCATATTGGGAAAGAATGATAATGTTACTTTTGTAGATAATGAAAAGATATTTAAGGATGGCGTAGGGAAAATTGGATATGGAGCGTACTTTATTGACCGTTTTGCTGGAGATTTTGGGCATTGCACAAAAGAAGGAAATAGATTATTATCTGAGAATATAACCAATTACATATTAAAGGAATTCAATAAGGACGGTTGCCTAAAAAAGCAAGGTAGGTAAATACTGGATATATGAATTAGGGGAAGCTGTTGGGGGACATTAAGGAGGGTATCAGTCTGCTAAGTAAGAAAATAGGGTTTATTTTTGTAATTCTCATAGTGTTATTTTTAGTTTTATTAGGCATTTGGCATAATAGAAGACCGCATATTGTTATTTCCGGCAAAGTAATCTATGAGGAATTTAAAAAAGGCGATATTGAGTTATATTGGACTACAGTCTTAAATTATGGCGGTCCTCCTGACCCGCGCTTTCAGCACGGATTAACTTATTTGCCTGAACCCGGTTCTTACAGATTTATTATTCATAAGAACTATGGCAATATTTATATATGTGCAAGAAATAAAGGTTTAATGCACGAATCCTTTGCTTATTTTATATCTGATGCCATAAAGATAGGAACCAATGATATGCGCGGATATAACATTGTTTTAAGGCAAAATAAACTCTTGATGGATGACTATGAAGGGCCAACAATAAGAATATCCGGGAGAGTTATCTGTAGCCATTGTAAAAAAGGAATAATAAGTATCTGTGTTTATAGCACTGATTGGTATAGAAAGGTACGTTTGCCTCCGGACATTGCTAAAGTTAACCTGGCGATGCCTGGAGATTTTAGGTTGGAAGTCCCCAAAAACTTTGGGAAAGTATGCCTTGTAGCAGTCAACATACCTGAAGGAGAAAAAAGCGGGAATTCGCCAAAGTGCCTTCAGGCAAGTTATATTAATAATCCAGTAGTGCTAAAAGATGTGGATATTAATAATATTGAAATCACCTTTAATTAACAAAGCCACATTTTTTATATCCACCACAGCCAAAAGAAAGAAATGACAGGTAAGAAATTGTACCAGATGATTATTTTATTTTCTTCAGTAATATTTTTTATGGAAGCAAATGTCGCTGCGTCCGGTATAAATGACAACATATCCAGCACTTCAATAATAGATACCAATTTTCAATGCAAAAAAGAAGTTTCTAAAGCCTACGTAAGAGAAATCCGGTGCCCCAAAGGAAGATGGCTAAACGATTTTTTCCTCGGCCCGGATAATAATGAAATCATAGTTTTATTAACGGTGGAAATCAAAGAATTATATATCTACAAAACAACCAACTTTTTCTCTTTGGATGAATATATTCCCGGAGGACACTTTAAAAGAAAAAGGTTAAACTCAGATGGAGCAAAAAAAACTTATGATTACTGGAGAGCTTTGAAAGAAAAAGTTGAAGGCGTAATTCTGAAAGAATATCAGGAATATTTTATGCCTTATGCAAAAGATGATTATAGGCCTAGTGATGATCTGGGGTGCCATTTTGAGAAAAGAGAATATTGGAAATACAAAATAAAAGAAGATAAGTGGATAAAAGTTGATTGGAGATCAGGTTCTGAGCTTATGAAGAATTGGCAGGAGCTAAAGCCAGATAATTTAAGAATTTTCCGGCCAGAAGATATCCCTGTGGTTAGGCAAAATGCGATTTTTTTCCATAACAGGCAAATAACCCCAATATTCAATTACGGTATAAAATCGAGAAATCTGGCTGAAGAACCGGCACTATTATTTTCTCCGGATGGGACCAAGGTTATTTATAGGCCTATCTTAAAAAAAGGCAAGATGAGTCTTTATGCCAACTTATTGAGACGCTTTAATCAACTGGCAGAAAAGAAGGAGTATTTTCTTATGGGATTAGGACTTTGTTGCGTTAATGCTCAAGCCAACAAAGTTTTTGATATAGTACCAGAGAACCATAAAATTCTTTTTAAGAAAACTCAATGGGCACACGACGGTTCTTTCTTAATCTTCTCTCAATCGAGATACGAAAACGAAGAAAGTCCGGATTTACTGAACATTTTATATGTGCAATAGCAGAAAATCTATTCTCTAGCGGTTGATTCGATAGTCCTGCCCACTCTCTCTTCAAATCCTTTTTTTGCAAAATCGGGGATTATCTTCTTAAGTCTATCCTTAAAGTCAGGATCCAGCAACTGAAAATTCATATCGTCTAGCTTCCCAGAGAGTTGAAAGTTGAATTTAATTAAGTTTTGTTTCCTGTCCAGGCATTTCAAAAGAGGATTTAAATTTGCAAGATTTCTCTAAGAGCTCTCTGCGGCAAGAGAGATATTTTACTATAAAAAATAATGTTCACAACGAATTACATTTCATATGCCGCAATATTAAAATACTATTGAAGGTATTGCATTATGGGTTATAATAACATATCAGTATAAAAATAGGAGGTTCTAGATATGTTTAATTTATTGATAAAGGGCGGGCCAGTAATGATTCCTATAATCTTAGGGTCAATTTGTGGCCTTGCAATTGTACTAGAAAGACTTTGGGTTTTTAGAAGCCTGAAATCTATTAATAACCATGAATTTGCGCAGAAAATTTTTAGGGCGATAAAAACTAATAAACTTTCGGAAGCTCTCCAGCTGTGTGAAGAGAATATCTATTTTCCCATAGCAGCAATCCTTAAGATTGGAATAGAGCGGCGGTCTTTAGCCCCGGAAAGATTAGAGAAAGTATTAGAGCAAGTAGGGAACAATCAAATTAATAAACTGGAAAGATACTTAGGTTTTCTTGCAACTATTGTCGCTATAGAGCCTTTGTTGGGTTTCTTGGGGACAATTACGGGTCTTATCAGGGCTTTTATGTCTTGGGAGCATGCGGGAGCAAATATTACCGTCAATGCCCTTGCCGGGGGTATTTATGAGGCGATGATTACTACTGCTGCAGGCCTTATCATAGCCATACCACTTTATCTTCTCTATAATTATTTTATCAACCGAATAAAATATGTTGCCAATGATCTTAATAATTATGCTATACAACTGATAGAAATACTTTCGGAAGAAAAATTGCTAAGTGATAAAAAATGAAAATTTCCACCAAGCGTAATTATATGTTGAGTCTTGAATCTGTGGCAATGACGGATATTGTGCTAAACATGTTTATTTTCTTTTTCATTTCTTTTAGTCTGCTGTATACCTTTGAGCCTTTTCGGGCGCAAAAACTGGAAATAAAGTTACCTAAGGCATCAAATACAACTCCGATGGGCGAAGAGGAGCAGATTTCCATCACTTTAACCAACGAAGGGGTGCTTTATCTGGACAAAGAATTAGTCACTACCAGGGAACTTAAAGATAAGGTCTCTTTAAGACATAAGAATAATCCTCGCCTTACAGTGGTATTACGCGCAGATAAGCTCGTGCGCTTTAAACAAGTAGTGAATATTTTAGATATCTTAAGTGGCTTGGGAGTAACCCGGCTTAATATTGCGGCAGTGCAGGAATAACATTAAGTGCTAGCCGTATTCAAATCAGTAAGGCGTTTGATTTTTAACCCGCTAAATCCGTCATCGTAATAAGTGACAGTAACCGGATCAGATAACAGGATATCACCGAAGGAAATGGTTTGGGTGCCCCTGTATATAATTGAGTTGTCGGTAATTATTAAATTAATTTCATCGGCATCGGCATTGGAAGGATAATATAGCTGGGTGGCATTAGAGCCAGAAGTAGGATAATATCGTACGGTAACAACAGAACCAACCCAGTCTAGATGAACTATCGTACCGGTAATACTTTTTTCTTCATTTTCCTCCGCTTTTAAAGAAGTTACAAGCAATAGAACTATTAGCAATAAAGCGGCATATTCTTGTTTCATAAGAATATTTTACTATACAAAAGAATAGAATGGCAATGAAAATTTTAAAACAAATAATCTTTGTACTCGGTATTATATCACTATTTATCATCATTCTGACATCCAGTGCTTTGTTTGTAGCAAAACATATGAGGATAAAGGATATAGTAGAAAACGAAATAGAGCATACTCTTGGTATTAATGTTACGATCGAAGAAATTACGTTTTCTCCTCTGCTTGCGCATATTGCTTTAAAAGGAGTAACTATACATAACCCAAAAGGATTTAGCGACACTGAGCTGGCTTATCTGAAATACCTGCATTTTGTTTTTGACCCCATCGAAGTACTGACACGGCCAAAACCAAATATTTATCTGGTAGCCGTTGATTTAAAACGCCTGAATATTATAAAAAATAAATCCAGAAAGATAAATTTAAAAGAGCTTGTTCCGATTAAGCAAGAGGAGGCTGGAGGAGATACGCCGACTCCTTTCTATGTGGATGTTGTCATTTTAAGTATTGGCGAAGTTAATTATATAGACGATAGCGGTCCAGTTAGAAAAAAAACTAAATATGTTATTGGTATCAATAACGCGGCATTTGTCGGGCTAAAAGATGAAAACGAAGTTGTGAGGATGATTATCTATAAAGCCATTCAGAATACGGATATCGGTAAACTTATTAATTTGACTGTAGTGCCTGTCCTTTCAGCGATAGGAAATACTGTAGATTCGGCTTGGAACACAGCAAAGATTGGGTCAAAAGGGATCTGGGAGATCGGTATCCTGCCTATAAAACTCATCTTTGGGGGTAAGCAATGAATTTATTCGGTGCTTAAAATGTTAAGCGATGAGAATCTCGGAAACATTAAAGGCCTTTCTGAAAAATCCGCTTTAGAAAACTTAAAGAAATACGGTTATAACGAAATTCCTTCTCAAAAGAAGCGCAATATCTTTTTGATATTTTTTAACGTAATAAAAGAACCGATGTTGTTTTTACTCATTGGAAGCGGATTAATTTATCTATTTTTGGGAGAAATGTCAGATGCCTTGATGCTACTTACTTTTGTTTTGGTTGTAGTAGGCATTACTTTTTATCAAGAAAGAAGAACCGAAAGGACCCTTGAGGCCTTGCGTGACCTCTCCAGCCCAAGGGCATTGGTTATTCGCGATGGCTTACAGAAAAGAATTGCCGGAAGAGAAGTGGTCAAAGGAGATACTATTATCCTTAAAGAAGGAGACCGTGTGTCGGCAGACGCTCTGGTTTTATCCTGCTCTAATTTGTTGGTTGATGAATCATTGTTAACCGGTGAATCTATAGCCGTGCGTAAAACCGAATGGAATAAACAGCAACTATACAAAAGCCCAGGAGGCGATGATTTAGCTTTTGTTTATTCTGGAACGCTAGTTGTCCAAGGATGGGGCATGGCGAGGGTTACCTCTATTGGTTCGCAAACCGAAATGGGCAAAATTGGTCGCGCATTGCAGAATATCCGTCAAGACGACACTCTATTACAGAAAGAAACAAGAAGAATTGTGCGCAATCTTTCTATTATTGGTCTGACGCTTTGCTTGTTAGTGACTATAATTTACGGGATCTCCAGAAGCGATTGGTTAAAAGGAATTCTTTCTGGCTTGACTTTGAGCATGGCTATGTTACCCGAAGAGTTTCCGGTAGTTTTAATTATTTTTCTTACTTTAGGGGCTTGGAGGATATCCAAAAGCCAAGTTCTTACCAGGCACACCCCGGCTATAGAAACCCTAGGAGCCGCGACGGTTTTATGTACGGATAAGACAGGAACACTTACTTTAAATGCTATGCATTTGACCTCTCTTTGCGTCGACGGCATTATTTATGATGTTGGTACAGAGATATCCGCTAGTTTACCGGAAGCAGTACATGATATTATAGAGTATAGTATTTTAGCCAGCCAGAAAGACCCATTTGACCCGATAGAAAAAGAAGTAAAGCGCTTGGGAGAATTCTATCTATCAGGTTCAGAGCACATACACAATAACTGGAAGATAGTAAAAGAATATCCTTTATCAAGACAGCTGCTTGCTTTATCTCACGTTTGGGAATCTCCGGATAAGCAAAATTATGTTATTGCAGCTAAGGGCTCTCCGGAAGCAATTGCGGATCTGTGCCATTTTAATAAAGAGCAACATGAAGGACTAGTTAAATATATAGAGAAAATGGCTAGCCGAGGATTACGTATTTTAGGCGTGGCCAAGGCAACTTTTAGTAAAAGTCAACTGCCAGATTTACAGCATGATTTTGTATTTAAGTTTGTTGGGTTGTTAGGTTTCGTCGATCCGGTGCGGCCGAATGTTTCTTTTGGTGTTAAAGAAGCCTATGAGGCAGGGATGCGCATAGTTATGATTACCGGAGACTATCCAGGCACTGCCATTAATATTGCTAAGGAAATCGGCTTGAAGAATCCCACTGCTTACATAACTGGTTCGGAGTTAAAGAGCATAAGTCACCTTGAACTCAAAGAGAAAATAAAAACAATCAATATATTTGCCCGGGTGGTCCCCGAACAGAAACTGCTTATTGTTGATGCATTGAAAGCTAACAAAGAGGTTGTGGCGATGACCGGGGATGGAATTAATGATGCCCCCGCCTTAAAATCAGCCAATATCGGTATTGCCATGGGAGAGCGGGGCACAGATGTTGCGCGCGAGGCATCGGCGCTGGTTTTGCTTAACGATGATTTCTCATCTATAGTACAGGCGGTAAGACTGGGAAGAAGGATATTTGATAATCTAAAAAAGGCGATAGCTTATATTTTTGCAATACACGTGCCCATCGCCGGGATGTCATTCCTGCCGATTTTATTTAATTTACCCATAGCATTATTACCGGCACATATTGCTTTTTTAGAATTAATTATTGATCCTGCCTGTTCCACAGTTTTTGAATCCTGTGCGGAAGAAAAAAATATTATGATGAGGCCACCGCGTAATTTAGACGAACCTCTCTTTGGCAGACAGTCTTTTATCTTTAGTCTTATGCGCGGGCTCAGTATATTAACAGTAGTATTTCTGGTATTTATATTAGCGTTCCATTCAAAGAAGGGAGAGTTAGAAGCGCGCACTCTATCTTTTGCTACTTTAGTATTTGCCAATGTAATGTTAATTATAACTAGTCTTTCACGGCCTAATAATTTAACGGAAATTATTCAGTTAAAGAATAAGGCGTTGTGGTTTGTAATTTTGGCAGCGATGGGCGCTTTGCTTCTGGTTATTTATCTTCCAGCTTTGCGTGCTCTTTTCCATTTTTCGGTTTTGTCCGCATTCGATTTATCAATTGCTTTTGCCAGTGGGATTGCAAGTTTATTGTGGTTTGAAGGGTTTAAGGCGATAAGCAGGCTAAAAAGCCACGTTGCATTAATTTAACTTCCAGAGGTTATTTTTAGAATAGTAAACACACCGAGGACAATCATAAGTAGACCGATATAGCGCCTCAAAGAATCCATAGGTGCTTTTTTTACTGTAAACGCTGCAACAGGAACAGCCAATATTGCGCTGGCTATTAAGAAACCTGTTAATTTCCAATCTATGGCTTTGTTTGTAATTAGATAAACGGAGAAGCCAACAAGACACGTTATTGCTTCTGAAAAAGCGGTTATCCCGACGGCGTTCTTTACATTTAGGCCGCAAACTAATTGTCCGCCCATAACCAATGGACCATAGCCGCCTCCTGATATGCCTTTGTTAAAAGAAGCCAAGATTCCTATTCCCAAAAGCCTTCCCCAGGCAAAACGCATCGGTCTTTTAATTGTATAAATAACCAAACAGCCCATAATAAAGACAAGAAAACCTATATAAAACGTCAAAATATTCTTTGGAATTTTTATTGCCGTAATCACCGCGATAGTAACCCCGACGGAACTAAGTACTCCCAATAGTAGCGCTGCCTTAAGGTCGTTCGTACCTATCCTGAAATTAACATTTTTCAAACTATGGTGCGATATGCAAGCGGCAATATCCGTAAATAACTGTGAAATAAGCACCGCCGGGATCACTCTTAACGGTTCAAAACCAATGATTATTAAAATCGGAGTAAGTGCAGTTCCGTACCCCATACCTAAACCAGAATCAAGATACTCGCTTATAAAAGCTAATACGCTAACTAAGGCATAAATCATGCTTAAGTATTTTTTGCTAGAGGTTATTACTTAGTTTAAAATATGTTAACCGACTATATTATATATATCCATTATTATCCTACAAGCGTTTTTATTTATAGAGACGTTGCCATTTTCTAAATCCTCATCTTAGATATTTGGGTAAATTTCTTGATATTCTGGTGTCATACTGTATAATGTCCCTGTGTTGTATCCTCGTAAGATAAAAATAGCCGTCGAACTATTAATTCTTCCGGTTTTGTTTGCGTTTCTTTTATTTGTCGGCAAGAATAAGCTGGCCGCATTTTATTATAATCGCGGATGCAGTTTTCTTGAGAATAATTTATACGACAAAGCCATAGACAGCTTCAATAAATCAATTAAGGTTAGCCCCTTGTTGAGCAAAACTCATTATAGCCTTGCTAATGCCTATGATGCGGATAATCAGATAGAAAAAGCAATCAAAGAATATAAAAAGGCGATCGAGCTGGATGCGCATTTTCTTTGGGGTTACGAAGCGTTGGTTGACATCTACTTTCGTAAAGGAGAATTTCAGGAAGCAACTTCCCTGTTAAAAGAAGCAGAGGCTAATGTATCGAACAGCCAAGATGTCAAGGAGTTAATAAAGCTAGCCTCTTTTAAAGAGGTGGCATATTTTATAAATAGTGGAGTTGATGCCTTTTCGTCCGGAGAAAAATCAAAGGGTTATGAATTATTAAATAGAGCACTTAGGATTGATCCGGATTTTGTATTCACCTATTACACACTCGGTTATTTTTATTACTCCGAACATAAATATGATGAGGCACTGGATATATTAAATAAGGCCGACCGTCTTGATAGCGAATTTCTGTTTACCCACAAGTTGTTGGGGGATATATATTTTGCAAAAAAAGATTTTGTTAAAGCTATCGGTGAATACAAAAAGGCGTTGTTAATCAACAGCCAAGACCCGGTTATTCTTAGTAATTTAGGCCTATCTTTTATGAACCTAGAAGAATACTCGCAGGCCATCTTGTTCTTGGAACAAGCTTTAAAGTTAGACCCTCAAAACATAAAGCTTGTTCCAAGAACAAGATG
>Ga0233422_10000444_pt1:0-12500 | contig 20986 bp, 14 predicted proteins | sample Watercolumn_Mata_2_FD_182724 | JGI IMG/M metagenome (GOLD analysis project Ga0233422, IMG submission 182724) | Freshwater microbial communities from Lake Matano, South Sulawesi, Indonesia - Watercolumn_Matano_2014_110_MG | ecosystem: Environmental > Aquatic > Freshwater > Lake | place...
ACAGCCTCATTCAGGCCGCCAAAGCTCGTGCACGAGGCTATCGTACCAACAGGAATCTGATCAACATGATCTACCTCATCAACGGCAAACTTAATTTCGGCTTACCCACTTGAAACAGCGAGGAGCCCAAAAAAAGGCTGTCCTGCAACCAGTGACAGCCTTTTTTCTGTTTTCGATCCCCTTTCCGAGTTACTTCGTTTCATCTCCTGACGAATTCAACCACCCTTTCCGGATATCTGTCAGCGATTCACTGAAAGTTTCACCGTAAATATCCCAGACGGTTACAAACAGCGCTGCGATCACCGGCCCGATGATAAAACCGAACACTCCGAACATGCCGATCCCTCCGAGCGTTCCGAAAAAGATGAACAGTTCGTGCATCTGCGTGTCGCGACCGACCAGTATCGGGCGGAGAATGTTGTCGATCTGACCTACCACCAGGGCGCAGAAGAGCGCCAGCCCCGCCGCCTGAAGGTACTGGCCCGAAAAGGCGAGCATGATTGCCGCCGGAATCCAGACGATTGGCGGGCCGATCATCGGCAGAATCGAAAGCACCGCCATGACCGTTCCCCAGAATACGGCGCTTTCGATTCCCACGACACTGAAGGCGAGGCCGGCGAGGCTGCCCTGCACCATCCCGATCACCAATGTACCCTTGATGGTGGCCCGCGTCACCGACAGGAACTTGTCAAGCAGGCGCCGCTGGTCAGTTTCGCTCAGAGGCAGATAAGCCCGTATCTTTTCCATCAGCGACTCGCCATCCTTCAGGAAAAAAAACATGGTGTACCAGAAGATGAAAAACAGGACAATGTCGAACACCGCTGTATAGGTGAAGGTGGAGAGGCGCCCGATCAGACCTGAACCCAGACTCCCGAGCATTTCGCTCGCCTTCTCGAGTATCTGGTCGCTGTACATCTCGATATCGTGATAGAAAGGCAGGTTGACAAGCAGGGAATCAAAAGCCCCCGGATTGCGCAATCGCTCACGGATCAGCGGAACGGCCGTCCGGCTGACAGATACCGCCTGTGCTGCGACAACCAGCAGCAGACCGGTAAGAGGCAGGAAAACGATCAGCAGATATGCCGTTATCGTCAGACCGGCATTCACTCCCTTGTGGTCTCCGATCGTACGCTGGAGTCTGTTGAACAAGGGAATGCCGAGACCCGCGAAAATCCCTGCAAGCAGGATGGTGGTCAGAAACTGCCTTATCATCGACAGGAAGAGCGATGATATCAGGATGGTCGAGACAAGCACGACAATCCTGCTGACGTTACGTGTGTTGAGATGAGTCATCGGTTCGGACGTTCGTTCGGTACGCCGGCAGCAACTTCATCTGAGCGGGCCGGTCACAATCCAATGTACGGCAGAACTCGTCCGGCTCAAAACACAAGGCAACTTCATGCCGGCAGAGCGGTCCGGCATCAGAGGCGCTGCCGGAAATCCGCTTCACCGAGCAGCCGGGCTCTGACCAGGGCAACAGCAAAGATGCCGGCCGTCTCTGAACGAAGCACTGACTCGCCGAATGAAACCGGCCTGAATCCAGCCTGAACGGCATCATTCACTTCCACTTCGGTAAAGCCCCCTTCTCCTCCAACAAGGAAAAGCACCTTCCGTCCGGACGGTTCGAATGGGGGAAAGCTCTCTTCGGTCTCGTGAGCGATCAGACGGAGATCATAACCTTCCAGTCCGAGTATCTCACGGAAGGCAAGCGGACGGGAGAGATCGGGAAGATGGAAGCGGCGGCTCTGGCGGGCGGCTGCCTGAACGATGCCCCGCCACCGTTCGACCTTGTGATCGATCTTTCCGGAGTCCGGAGTCGAAACCGTTCGCTTCGTGATCATGGGAATAATCCGGTCGATGCCAAGTTCTGTCGCTTTTTCGAGAAAGAGATCGAAACGTTGCGGTGATTTCAGAAGCGACAGGGCCACGGTGACTTTCGTATCGGGAGACGGCACTGTTCGTGCGTTCCGTATCGACCCTGACGCAGAGTGACGGCCGACCGAATCGACCACCATATCCGCAGAGAACCCTTTACCATCGGTGATGGGCACCACATCTCCCGTCCGGCAGCGAAGCACCCGGACAAGATGGTGAAACTCATCCCCGTCGATCACAGCCCGCCCGTGCTGCTGATCGAGCTGTTGCGGCAGTACATAAAAAAGATCCATGCCCGGCTACTCCTTTGCAGTAAGAGCGACAACGGCAAAGGCCACCTCGCCGGCACCCGATGCTGTCAGTGCTTCCGCTGCGGACACCATGGTGGCACCTGTCGTCAGCACATCGTCAACCAGCAACACCCGTCCGGCGCACCTGCGACGCCCGGGACGAAAAGCTCCGGCCATGTTCTCCCGTCGCTCCTTCAGCCCCAGCCCTGTCTGCGAAGCTGTATGTACGCATCGTTCGAGACATTTCGTCGAGACAGGCAGGCCGAGCACGCCGGCAATCCCGTCGGCAATCATTTCCGCCTGGTTGTACGACCGTTCGATGCGTTTGAGCGGATGCAGCGGTACCGGCACGATCGCTTCGATCGCATCCTGATGGCCTCCAAGCCGGATCAGCTCCCCGAGTCTCCTGCCGAAAAGAGTGCCGAGAGGAAAGAGCCCGCCATACTTCAGGGCGTATATCGCCTCATGCAGCCGGCCTGCGCTACGGTAGGGATAGAGGCCCCATGCGGCGGCAGGCAGCGCCGTCTGGCCGAAGTGATCCCGAACCGTCCTTATGAGGAGCTCTCCGCCGGCAAAAGGGTCCGGGAAAGGATTCAGTTCCGCAAAGCACTCGTTACAGATCGCTGTCTCATCCTTTTTGAGGGGTTTGCGGCAGAGTGTACATACCGCGGGGAAGAGAAGGTGGCCAAGTCCTTCAATCATAGCTCCCGAGAGGCTGGCCGGAGTTGAAGCAGAGCGCAGCCGCACCGTAGATACCGGCCTTGTTGCCAAGCCGGGCCGGAACAATCTCAAGCCCTTCATGCATCGATGGAAGGGTTGACCGGTGCAACTGCATCATGGCAGGTTCGAATATCAGATCGCCGGCAGCGGCAATACCACCGCCGATCACGAATTTCCTTATGTCCATCAGGGCGGTCACGTTGGCAAGCCCGACTCCGAGAATGGTGCCGACCCGCTGCCAGGTCTGCAAGGCAACGACATCACCCTCTTTGGCAGCCTGTTCGAGATGACGTGGGGAAAGGCGTATATAATCGTGACTGCAAAGCTCCATGAGTCGTGGAGAGAGTTCCGGGCCTGTCGACTGGCTGCACGCCAGCTCCACGATCCGCTCCTTTCCGATAAGGCTTTCGATCGTTCCCCGCACTCCAGCGTGTACACTCGGGCCTTCGAAATCGATGATCATGAAGCCTATCTCCCCGGCCGTGCCGGTCGTACCGCGGTAGAGCTTCCTGTCGAGAATGATACCGCCTCCTACACCGGTACCGAGGGTCACCAGCATGAAATCGCGGAAGGCGTTCCCGCCGCCGAAAATCGCCTCGCCATAGGCGGCTGCGTTGGCATCGTTCTCGACCAGGACGAAAGCACCAAGACCGTGTGCCTGTTCGAGCCGGAGGCGAAGGTTGTCACGCAGAGCATAACGCCCCCAGCCGGGAAGGTTCGGCGGGTATGAGAGGGTTCCGCGTTCGGTATCCACCGCCCCCGGAGCACCCAGTCCGATGCCTGCAAAAGCTTCTGTATCGAGAGTTTCCGAGGCCCGCTGGCAGAGGTTGTCAGCCAGGAACGCCAGTTGACGGACAATGCCGTCAGGTCCGGAACCGCTGTCGGTCTGCTGGGCATCCTCAAAAAGAATCCCCTCGGACTCATCGACGACCGCTGCTTTGATGTTCGTCCCGCCGAGATCGATACCGATGGCCCATGATGGCATAGCGCTGGAGCTTATGATTTGAAAGGTTTGATGAACTTCCTGTTGTACACCCCTGTTTCGAAGAAGTCGAGGATTTCGACCACTTCAGGTGTCTGAGGAAGCTCACGGCGTACAGTTTCAAGTGCTGTGGAGAGCAGCAGACCCGACTGGAAAATCACCCGGTAGGTATCCCTGATGTTTGCAAGCTGCCCGGAAGTGAATCCCCGCCGCTTCAGGCCGATACTGTTGAGCCCTTCGTACCGGAATGAGGCATGACCACCAGCCATGACAAACGGCGGCACATCGAGTGCACCGCGGGAGATACCGCCGACCATCGCATACCTGCCGATTCTGACGAACTGGTGTATGCCGGCAAGACCGCCGACCACCACATAGTCGCCCACATGGCAGTGCCCTCCGAACTGCACGGAATTGGCAATCACAACATGGTTGCCGATCACGCAATCGTGTCCTGCATGAACGTAAGCCATGATGAGATTGTCGGAACCGACCACAGTCTTTCCGCTGGCTTTCGTTCCCCTGTTAAGGGTCACATACTCGCGGATGACCGTACGATCACCTATTTCGAGATAGGTTTTCTCGCCGGCATATTTGATATCCTGGGGGGCGGTCGACAGCACCGCTCCGGACGAAATCCGGCACTCGTTGCCGATTCGCGCGCCGTCGGCGATATGGACGTGTGGAGCGATGATGGTCCGGTCGCCAATAACGACATCATCCTCGATAACTGTGTAAGGACCGACCACCACCCCTTCGCCGAGCACGGCTCCGGAACCGATGACCGCTGTAGCATGAATACTGCTCATGAGACTGCCAACTCTATTGCTTTAAGGAATCCAGCCGCCTCCTCAGTTCGGGAAGGGCCATTTTCAGTTCGTTCATGACGCCATCCGCTTCCCGTACCTTTCCCGCAGCCCGGTAAGCCTGGGCCAGGGTGAAGTACAGCTCGGGCTCCTGCCTCGCTTCGGTCTGGGCTGCCAGAATTTCAAGATAGTGAATATACGGATATGCTTTTTCCTTTGCACCTCCGGCAGAATAGATATCGACGACCGATCCGGCAAGCCTGGGCGTTACCGGATAGCGATCCAGCGGAAAGAGGCTCGTGTAACGGTCGAGCACCTTTATGGCAAGCGTTCCCGGCTGCATCGGTTTACGGGTGCCGGAAGCGTCCACAGGCACCGTCACCATGCCCTCCTTCATTGCGGAAAGCGACAGGGCAAGACGCACGAAGAGTGGCGGATAGTTGCCCAGGAGGTTTCTTGAAGTCTCTTCGATCGTAACCTCGGGATTGCCGGTATTACGGTACCGGTAGGTGTTGAAAAGATTTCCGTAAAGGGTGCCTGGATCAGCCAAACCAAGCGCCGAGGCGCTCCTGAGGGGCACAACACGGTAAACCAGGCCTTCGAGACGAAGATTTCGGTCAAGACCTATCATTTCGGACGGATCGACGGTAAGCGCGAAACAGAGCGGGCGCTTGCCGTAGTTGTCGACCACGATCGTATAGACAGCAATGTCCTGGGGACGAAGATACCCCTCGCCCTGGTAGTTCAGTCCGGGAACGATCGTCCAGCGAAGCGAATCGGAAGGAACCGCCGACAAGACGACCCCGGTACGGCGCGCGTCATCAAAGAGCTTTCGTTGTTCAATGCCTGCCGGCACAGCCACTTCGACCGAATCCACAGGTACATAGCTGATGTTTGCCAGATCGTCGTCACTCATCCCTATATTGATCCGCCGGGCGCCCCTCGGGCTGTCATGCTTGAGTTGCAGCAGATACCAGCCGGTATTGGCCAGACTGAGATTGACCACCCGGACATCGGTTCTGATGCGCTCAACCTCCTGCAGATACCAGAGCGGAAAGGTATCATTATCACCATTGGTGAACAGAATAGCATCCTTTTCACAGCTCTGAAGGATGTTCCACGCCCAGTCCCATGGTACATAATTACCGGAACGGTCATGAGTGCGATAGTTGGCCATCAGCATCCGCCCGTTTACCAGGAGGAGACCGGAAACCACAACGGCGATGGCAAGCCCGGTACCAGCCCGCAGATCCGGCTTCTTCATTTTTTCTGAAATCAAGGCAAACAGACGCTCGATACCGATACCGATCCAGAGTGCAAAAGCGAAAAAGCTGCCGACATAGCTGTAGTCTCGTTCACGCGGCTGTGGTTCGGTCTGGTTGAGATAGACCACAAGGATCACGCCGGTCATGAGAAACAGAACCGCAACCACCGAGGCCATCTTCCAGTTCTTTCTGAAATGCGACCAGGCACCGAACAGCCCGGCAAGGAACGGCACTCCCCAAAGCCTGCTCCAGTCAACCACAGCACCCTCGACATCGCCTGAACGTCCGATGAACTGCCAGCCGAAATAGCGCAGATACATCTGTCTGAGCTGATAGCGGAAAAAGTAGTCCCAGTCACCTGAATATTGCTCGTAGAAATACTTGTATACTGGTTCAGGAGACCATCGCCTCGGCCACAAAGGCCATTCGCCGTACTGCTCCCTGTTGACGTAGGAGAAAAAAGCTTCGAGAGTTGAAGGATTGTTCTCGTTGATCGGCGGGCCGGCATGTGCCCGCACGAAGATCAGCATGTAGGAGGTATAACCGAGGATAAGCAGCAATACCGACATAAGGCTCAGGTTCAGCAATACAAGGCGCTTCCGGTGGCTGTAGCGCACACCCGAAAGCAGCACCGCAACCAGCAGCCCCATCCCCCACCATGAGGTCTTGACGAACAGCACCGGCAATTCCTTTATTATTCCCCGATAGATGAGAAAAAACAAGGCCAGGCTGTAAAGAATCATCAGACTGAACGAACGAAGATCGACCTGATACTTCTTGAAATAGTAGAGCAGTATCAGGGAGAAGAGAGCCAGGAGACAGAGCAGATGCACGCCGATGGAGAGACCAATCAGGTACATGACGCCGAGCAGCCAGCGCTCGCTGCCGGGGGCAGGGTCTTCTTCGTACCAGCAGAGCATCATCCAGAAAATGGAAGCGGTCAGCAGCGAGGAAGCTGCCCAGAGACTGGTTTCAACCGCATTGAACCAGAAACTTTCAGAAAAGGCAAGCGCCAGTGCGCCGACAGCCGCACCACCATAGGCTGCGATCTTCTCCGGAAGGCTCCATGCATTCGGGTCAGTGCCCCGGTACATGGTGACCAGCCTGACGATGATCAGCCAGGTCAGCATGACGGTGCCCGAACTGACCAGGGTACTCAGAAAGTTGACACGGGCGCCGGTATCCTGAAAAAAAGGCAGAAGGGAAAAAATATGACCGACCAGCAGATAGAATGGGGCACCGGGAGGATGCGGAATGCCAAGTGTGTATGACGTGGCTATCACCTCCCCGCAATCCCAGAACGAGAGAGTCGGCGCCATCGTAAAAAGATAGACGGATTCGGCTACAAGAAAAATACCGGCGGCAATAATCCGGTTGAGCTTTTTGTGTGTCATGGTAACGGAATGACGTCGTATAGCTGTCTAAGTATCATGGGTCAAGTTCTCCTGCCCCATCGGGATCGATGCATACCAAACCCTGCTGTCCCAGGTCTCCTTGCGCCTTTCGATACCGGGTGGGATCAGTCAGGCATGATTCTCCATCAGTGCTGCCCGGGCCCGTTCACTCTGACAACAGTTCGGCGGCCACCAGATCGGCAAAAAGAAAACCGGTATCGGTCAGCAGAACGTTACCTCCGTCTATGCCGATCCACCCTTTTTCCCGCAACCGGGCAATAAGGGCATCGAGATGCTGAAGCCCTAATTTATTCCCTTTTCTTAAAAACTCAACAGCGAGAGGGCGTCGGATTCTCAATGAAAGAAAAACCTCCTCGTCAAAACGTTGCGCTTCGGTCAGCTCTTCACTGAAATCGACCGCTCCGGCAGGATCAGCAAGATATTTTCCAAGACTGCACACGTTCGAACAGCGGATTTCACTCTGACCGGTCACGAGAAAACTGTGAGCCGAAGGACCGAAACCGATATAAGGCTCCCTCATCCAGCTCGCAAGATTGTACCGGGAATGGTGTCCTTCGAGCGCGTAGTTGGAAATCTCGTAATGAAGGTATCCTGCTCCCGAGAGCCGCTCCATGGCCTGAAGGTACATGGAAACCTGCTCTTCCTCGTCCGGCAGTACACGGAACCCTTTATGCACATTGCGCCAGAGACGGGTCTTCTCTTCGAGTGTGAGCATGTATACCGAAACATGCTGGGGACTAAGCCTGAGCGCCGTCTGGAGATCGCCGTCCCACTCACCGGCACGCTCCTCTTCCGCTCCGCATATCAGATCGATACTGACCGAAGGAAATCGCTCCAGCACCTCCGTAACCGTTCTTACAGCATCTTTTGCGGTATGCGACCTTCCGAGTGCTCTGAGTTTACGGTCTGAAAAAGACTGCACGCCGATGCTCAGGCGGTTGATCCCCGCAGCCCTGAGCTGGTCGAGCTTCGTCGTGTCATTGATGTCTTCGGGGTTTGCTTCAAGGGTGACCTCCGTTTCAGCCGAAAGTCCGGCAAGACCGGCAACCTGCGAAAGCCACCCGGCGATATGCGAGACCGGAACAAGCGACGGAGTACCGCCTCCAAAATGGATTGCCCCGATCGTCCGGCCTGCGAGCAACCCAGCTTTCGAGACGGTCTCGACGTCGAGCGCCTCAAAAAAGCGCTCGACGAAACCGGGCTTCGTAACCAGAAAAAAATCGCAATACGAACAACGCTCCCGGCAGAAGGGGATGTGAACGTAAAGAGAAAGCATGTGTGAAATAGTGGCGCTTTAAATATCCCCGACTATCCCCGACTAATCGGAACGGGGTCGGAACCGGAATCGAATCTCCCCCACTTCAGCCCCTGAAGTCCTTTCAGTCCATTGAGGGGCTCTTCTCCGGCAGCACAAAACCCGTCACTGCCTGGTAGAGATCGTCAGCAACATGATCCGGGAATATCTGCCGATGTTCGCAGAGAGACTCCTCGTTGTGACCTGTTCGGACCAGAACAGTCCTGAGACCGGCCCGTTTGCCGCACTCGATGTCGATCAGCTTGTCGCCTATGAAAAAGGATGCCGCGCGATCTACCGCGAACCCCTGCTCCATAAAGTCGGCGATCGCCTGTTCAACCATGCGGGGAGAAGGCTTCCGGCTATCAAGATAACGGTCATACTCGGGATGGGAATATCCGGGATGAGCTGGACAGTAGTAGCACCGGTCGAATGACGTTTCCCGACTCGCAAGCAGTTCGTTGAGGTAGTCATTCACATCCTCGACCTGGTCGGGAGTTACGATCCCGCGGGCAATGCCTGCCTGGTTTGTTACGATCACGATCCTGAATCCCTGCTGCCGGGCTCTGGCGATAGCCTCATCCGCCCGGTCGATCAGGACAAACTGCTCTCTGCTCGCCACGTAACTGCCGATATCCTGGTTGATCGTGCCGTCCCTGTCAAGGAAAAGAACCTTCACCGACTCCATGATGCCACCTCAACCAAGCAGGTTCCGGTAAAGCTCGGCATAGTGCGCCGCCGATGACCCCCACGAAAAATCACGCCCCATGCATTCAAGTATAAGCGCACTCCAGCGCTCCTTGTCTGCGTACAGTTCAAGCGCCTCCTGAAGCTTGGCGGTCAGTGAACCGGGGGTGTATTCTGTGAAGATAAAGCCTGTCCCCTTGTCCCCGGAGACCTCCTCGATGGTATCAGCAATACCACCGCCAGCGTAAGCCACCGGCACGGTACCGTAGCTTATGGCAAACATCTGCATCATACCACATGCCTCAATGCGTGAGGTCATGAGCAGTATGTCGAGCCCGGAGATCATCTGATGATAAAACGCATCGGTAAACTCCGGTTTGACAGCCATCTTTTCCGGGTTTTTCTCTGCGGTTTCAAGGAGCATCTGATCGAATTCCTTGTCCCCGGAACCGAAAACGATGAGCTGAAGATCGAGTTCAAGCAGTTTTGCAAGACTCTCTTTCAGAATCTCCGCCCCCTGGACAGCATCGAAATTTGCAATCACACCCACAAGCGGCTTCTCTTCGGAAAAAGGCAGGCCAACCTCTTCAAGCAGTACTTTCTTGTCTTCGAGCTTGATCTCGGGCTGCTCGATGCTGTAACGCTTTTTGATCAGCTTGTCAGAAGAAGGGTTCCACTGCCTGGTATCCATGCCGTTGAGAATACCATGGAACCGGTCCTCACGAGCCTGCAACACTTTGTCCATACCAAACGAAAGTTCCGGATCCTGGACAATACGGCGGGCATAGCTGTCAGAAGTGGTGGTGATCAGATCAGCATACCTGATGCCTGTGGCAAGAAGGTTGACCTCATCACCCTTTTTTTCGAGACCGTCAAACACTTCAGCATCGAGATGCTTCTGGAACACTTTAGACTGGAAAACGCCCTGGCGGTAGAAGTTATGGACCGTCTGCACAATCTTCACCTTTTTGAAGAATTCGTGCCCGGCGTAGCGCGTTTTAGCCAGAAGCGCGACGAGACCCGCATGCCAGTCGTGGCAATGGATAATATCCGGCTGCCACCCGAGGCGAACGAGGGTCTCCATGACGCCGACACTGAAAAAAATGATCCGTTCAGCGCTACCCTTGTGATCCCCTCCCTGAGGGATATCGGAAAAAAGGCCGTAACGCTTGAAATATTTCTCGTTGTAGAGAAAATAGGTCTGAATCTTGCTCGACGGAAGGGCGGTGACCTTTATATGCAGCATGTCGGTCTTCTCCTTTAGACGAACCTCGATATCCGACAGTCTGAGCACATCGTGCAAACGGAACTTCCTGTCGTTAATGATACCGTATTTCGGCATCATGATCCTGGCCTCAAACCCCTCCTCTTCAAGTGCCTGGGGAAATGAAGCCATGTAGTCGGCCAACGAACTGACCCTTACAAAAGGAGAAACTTCGCCAGAGACATAAAGAACCTTGAAATTTCTTCTGGCCATCTATCTCAAACTCTGTCTGAATTATTTTCTCAAATCGCTTTCATAGAATATCTTCAGTTTTTAATTTAAGAATTTTCATGCTGAGAAACAATTTAGCAGCTTTCAACTCTGAAGGGAGCGCATACGTGAAAGAATTTCCCGGCCTGAAAATCCTGGCAGCCGTCCTCGCCCCTCTGTTTTTTAGCGCCTGTGCCGTAGACAGACCCCCAACAGGAGGCCCTCCCGACAATGCTCCGCTCAGCGTAACATACTCCAATCCTTCACCAGGTGCGATCAACGTATCACCACAGACTATCCGCATCGGTTTCAGCCATAACGTAGGAAGGGACGATGTTTCGAAATCAATTTTTTTTGCACCGCTCGTCGATGATTACGATGTTTCGATCCACGGAAAAGAGGCCTTCATAAGACTTTACAGCCCGTTGAAGCAGAACCGCACCTACACGCTGACTCTGCGAGAACACCTGAAAAGCCTGTACGGAAGCCACCGGCTCGGCAAAAGCTGGGCCCTGGCATTTGCAACAGGCCCAGTCATAGACCAGGGATCGATCGAGGGACGTGTTTGGAGTTCGCGCATGGCTCCCGCACAAGGTATTACGGTTATGGCATATGCCGTTTCCCCGTCAGAAAACATCAGCTTTTCGGCAAGGCCGGATTACATCACCCAGACAGATTCGTCCGGAAATTTCCGTTTCGATAATCTCGCCTTTTGCAGCTACCGCATTGTGGCCATAGCTGACAAGAATGGTAACCTTCAGTTCGATCGAGGCAAGGAGTCGTTTGCCGTAACCTCAAGCACAATGGTGCGCCCCGGCTTGACCAGGCTGGAGTTGCGCCTCGCTCCGGACGATCCGGCAACATGGTCACTGCGTTCGTGCCGAACCATCAACAACAGTGAAATCGAGATCACTTTCAGCAACCCTTTCCCGGTAAAGAATCTCAACCTTTCCGCCCTAAGGATTGAAAATAGTGACACTGGAGCCACACTACCGCTTTTCGGCTTTTTTTCCCCATCGAGAAGCAGTGAAGACAGCACGATCCGCCTGCTGACAGCTCCTATGGCGGAAAAAGCATCTTACCGTCTCCGCTTTATGCCCGACGTCCACGGAAGCCGGCCATCGGAACTGACCTTTTACGGTAATTCCCGTAAAGAGCACTATCCTGAACTGTCGGTCAGAATAGTACCGGCCAATGTAACGGACAAGGTCATTGCCGAGACAATTCATCCTGATTCGGGCTCGTCAATCGAGCTGCACTGCAATCTCCCGGTAGCCTATGCATCGGTAAAACCGGCCGTATCCCTCACCCTTTCGGGCAAAGGCAGGGAAAGTCCCGTGCCGTTCACCATCTCGCAGATCGATAGCAGAACCTTTGCCATCGTGGCTGCAGAGGGATTCCTGCACGGCCGAGATTACCGGGTGCAGGTCAGGCCAGGCCTGCTCAGAGGGCTTGCAGGATCACCGTCAAAAGCAGCCCTTGAGGAATCACGATTCAGTACCGCTGGCGAAGAAGAATATGGAGAGATAAGTGGCACCGGAACAGCCAGAACGGCTGCGCTCATTGTAGAAGCAAGGCGCAGTGGTACCGAAAGGTTCCGGCGCACGGTGGTCAGGCCTGCCTCCGATGGAAAGTTCAGTTTCAGTTTCCTCGATCTACCGGCAGGAGAGTACACGATAACAGGTTTCATTC
>Ga0233422_10000445_pt1 | contig 20973 bp, 18 predicted proteins | sample Watercolumn_Mata_2_FD_182724 | JGI IMG/M metagenome (GOLD analysis project Ga0233422, IMG submission 182724) | Freshwater microbial communities from Lake Matano, South Sulawesi, Indonesia - Watercolumn_Matano_2014_110_MG | ecosystem: Environmental > Aquatic > Freshwater > Lake | place...
GCTACGCTCTTTGAGCGAGTTCGAAAATCAGAAGAAAGATATATTGATCTATTTGAGCATTCCCCCGATATGTCCCATATCATTAGCAAAAACGGCATAATTATAAGTTGCAACCAGACAGAAGCATTGCGTTTAGGATATGATAAGAATGAGTTGATTGGTCAATCTATTTTCAAGCTTTATACACCCGATTACCGAGAAGAGGCACAGAAAATTCTTCAGGACATCTTTGAGCGGAATCGGGAAGTAAAGGAACTAGAAGAGAAAATGATGACAAAAAGTGGGGAATTGTTATTCGTTAGCATTAATGCTTCAATCATCCGCGATGAAACAGGTCAACCCCTTATTCGCGCAGTCGCTCGCGATATTACAGAGAAGAAAAAACTCGAAGAAAAAATCATTCATGCTCAGCGAATAGACAGTATAGGAAATCTCGCCGGTGGCGTTGCTCATGATTTCAACAATATCTTGACTTCGATACTCGGTTCCACCGCTATCATGAAAAGAAAAATGAGGCGTGGTGATGCCTGGTATCGATTTGCTGATATTATTGAGACTGCTGCACGTCGAGGGGCTGCACTTACACGTCAATTACTTACATTTGCACGCAAGAGCAATGTTCAATTCCGACCTATTATTGTGAATGACATCATCGAAGAAACCATCAGACTTTTCGAAAGAAGTATTGATAAAACAATCAATATTAAGATGGAACTCACTGACGAAGTTTGCATCATAAGTGGAGATGACGGGCAAATTCAACAATCAGTTCTAAATCTCTTAATCAATGCACGCGACGCAATGCCAGAGGGGGGATCTATCACGATCCGTAGTTTTAAAAAACAAGTGGAAGAAAATGATTATGAAACTCCTGAGGTAAAAAGGGGACAATATATTGCAGTATCGATAATCGATACTGGGATTGGAATGGATAAAATAACGCAACAACGTATGTTTGAACCATTCTTCACAACAAAAGATCAGGGAAAAGGAACTGGAATTGGACTTTCGGTTGTGTACGGAGTTGTTAATTCACACAACGGTTTCATAACAATGCAAAGCCAACTTAACCAAGGCACCCAATTTACGCTACATTTTCCAATCATCCCTGTAACAGATAACTTACGAAGACCAATTCGACCTTCAAAGGTTCAACAAGGGCATGAAAAAGTGCTTCTTATCGATGACGAGAAAAATGTAACACTGGTTATCGGAGGAATGCTTGAAAGTCTTGGTTACAAAGTGACTGCCGTTAACAGTGGAAGAAAAGCAATTAATCTTTATAAAAAGAAATTACGATTTGATGTGGTTTTTCTCGATCTAAATATGCCGAAGATGAGTGGAAAAGAAACTTTCCAAAAGTTAAAAGAGATAGAACCAAATCTAAAAGTTATTGTTTCCTCGGGGTACAGCGACCGTATGATGGACACATCACCATGGCGAGAAGAAGTAAAAGCGTTTCTTCAAAAACCATATCAAGTTGAAGAACTTGCTAGAACCATCCGTCTTGTTTTAAACGAAAGATAGACAGGACTTAACACTACCTCACATAGTGATATCAGGATATCATTTTGGTGTGTTTTGTTCCTCGTCGAACAAAAAATATTTACAAGTTAAAACTTACCAAACGCATCTTGAATGTCGTCCGAATAATTACTACTATTTTGTATTAATTGAAGTAACACTCCATTGCTTTAAGTAGTTTTGGATTTTCTCCGTATGAACCTTGAACAATTTGGCCAGGAATTACAGACCGCTCGAATTGCAAAACAGATATCACTCTTGGATATTTCTGCCGAGACTCGTATTAATCTCAAGTTTCTAGAAGCAATTGAACGCGGACAATTTCAAATTCTACCTCAAACCTATGTGCGTGCATTTCTTAGAGAATTTGCATTAATGGTTGATCTTGATCCTTCGGAGATTATGAAACGATACGACAAAGCTCGAATGGACATTTCAGCTAATAAACCTGATGATTCAGCTCCTCATCAACATCCGAAAAAGGACGTAAACAGTGTTGAAAATCAGGAGCAACCCGCATTTTCATTTTCAACTTTTCAACGAAATATTATCTTAGGTGTTTTACTCCTAGGAGCTGTAGCTATTGTATTATATCTAGCTACAATGAACAAGATTGACGAGTCAGATAAACCAATTTCAGAAGTTTCGTTTGACCGAGTTATTCGTGAAAGTGAAGCAGCATCAATCTCACAGCCATATGCAACACCCGATACTTCACCGGCAGTCATTCCACAAAAAATTGATAGTCTACGACTTCAAATAACCACGCATGATTCTGTCTGGATTAGCCTTCTTATAGATGGAAAGAAGGGTGAAGAGTATCTTTTTGCTCCAAATAGAAAACGTACGTGGATAGCTTCCGAGCGATTCGTGGTCACGATGGGAAATGCAGGGGGAGCAACATTCCAATTGAATGGTAAAGAAATAGGTGCTTTAGGCAAACGTGGTGCTGTACTTCGAAATGCTGTAATTACTGAAGCAACACTCAAAAACTAACCACCAGCACAGAAAGCTGGTATGAGTTCCACTATTCAAAAAGAACTTGAATCTCTTTACAAGGACATCGCTGACCACGATTACAGATATTACGTCCTTGCACAGCCAACAATTTCCGATGAGCAATACGATAAACTGATACACCGACTGCTCGAACTCGAGCAACAGTATCCTGAGCTCATTCGTCCAGAATCTCCTTCACAACGAGTCGGCGGCCAAATAACTAAAGAGTTTCCTGCGGTCACTCATACTATTCCAATGCTGAGTTTATCTAATACCTACATTGAAGACGAAGTACGCGATTTTGACCGTCGAATAGGCGAACTATTAGCAAATGAACCGTATCAATATGTGTGTGAATTAAAGTACGATGGTATAGCAATCAGTTTGCAATATGAGGATGGTATTCTTGTTCAGGGTGCTACGCGTGGTGATGGAGTGCAGGGTGATAATATCACTCAAAATCTTAAAACCATTCGATCCATACCACTTCGTCTTCGTTCAATACCAAAAGGACTAAGAAAAATAGAAGTCCGAGGCGAAGCATATATGAAGAGAAACGATTTCCTGCGGATGAATGAAGAACGCCAACTTGCCGGAGAAAAGACATTTGTAAATCCACGCAATTCTACTGCTGGAACGCTTAAACTACAGGATTCAAAAATTGTTGCTCAACGACCATTACAATTTGTTTCCTATTACCTACAAACCGATGAAATAGAATTAAAAAGTCATTTTACCAACCTCCGACTTTTATCAGACTTGGGTTTTTCAACAATTGAAGACGCTCGTTTATGTAAATCTATTGATGAAGTTATAAAATATTGGAAAGTATGGGAAATTAAACGCGATAAACTTCCATACGATATCGATGGTGTTGTAGTTAAAGTTGATTCCTTGCAACAACAGAAACGATTAGGTGCGGTGGCAAAAAGTCCTCGTTGGGCAGTTGCCTTCAAGTTTACATCACGCCAAGCGGAAACACGGCTAAATGCAATTCATCTTCAAGTTGGACGTCTGGGCACTGTAACTCCAGTTGCAGATCTTGAACCGGTATTTCTTGGTGGAAGTACGGTTTCACACGCAACACTTCATAATGCGGATTACATCCGACAGTTAGATATTCGTCCTGGAGACATGGTTATAGTCGAAAAAGGTGGAGATGTTATACCAAAGATTAGCGCTGCGCTTATTGAAAAGCGGAAGGAGGGAATTCTAAAATTTGAATTTCCCGATACATGTCCCGTTTGTAATTCGAAGCTATTCCGGCCAGAAGGTGAAGCAAATCATTATTGCGAAAATAGCGATTGTCCGGCACAGGTGAAGGGCCGAATCGAACATTTTGCAGGACGGGGAGCGATGGATATTGAAGGTTTAGGTGAATCCGTGGTTGAACAGCTTGTCGAGACTAATATTATTTATAATTGTGCAGACTTATACGATCTTTATAAAAAGCAATCAAAACTGTTGACTCTTAATCGATGGGGAAAGAAAAAGGTTCAAAATTTGTTGGAAGCGATAGAATCGAGCAAAAATCATCCATTTGAACGGGTAGTTTTTGCCCTTGGGATCCGCCATGTTGGTTCAAATATTGCTAAGCTTCTAGTTGAAAATTTCCGTACAATTCACCAACTTATAGGTGTAACAGAAGCCGATTTGCAATCTGTAAAAAGTATTGGTCCACAGATTGCCGAAAGTGTTGTCAGATTCTTTGAAGACAAACATAATCGTCGCATCATCGAACGGCTTACGTTAGCAGGTGTGTGTATGGAATCGAGGAAGAAACGCACACCAACTTCTCAGCAATTTGCTGGAAAAAGCTTTGTTTTAACAGGTTCTCTAAAAACAATGACGCGCGAAGAAGCTAAACAAAAAATAATATCATTGGGTGGAAAAGTAACTTCATCTGTAAGCAAGAATACTGATTATATAATCGTAGGAACTGATGCCGGATCTAAGCTAAATAAGGCTCAATCGCTTGGTATCCAGTTGATTGATGAACAGAAGTTTATTAACATGTTTAAGAGCTGAATATAAAATCACCATCACCCACTTATTCGTGAGGGTAATATGTCGAAATCTTTCTTTCATATTGTTATATCGTTAGTTCTTATATCGATTTTCCTATTTCCTGCTTGGGGACAAACACGTGTAGGAAAATTTGGTGTCGGTGTTGAAGGATCCGGTCAAATGCTTATGGGTGGAGGTTCATTTACTCCTTCATTTGGTATTGGTGGCGGTGTGAGTATGAGTTATTCTATAATGGAATATTTAGGTCTGCGTGGAAAATTTTCGACGAATCAACTACCTTGGAAAACAAGTAGTGGTGCAGTAATAACGACAGATCTAATGGCCCTTAACATCTACTTATCGGCAGATTTGATGCCTAATAGTGCTTGGAATCCGTTCATCATTGCAGGTGGTGGGCTCGCGTTTTTTGATCCAAAAAATAACGATGGTTCAAAGGCATCTGTTGCCACTGGAGATATGAATTTTATGGGTGGTGTTGGAGTAGACTATTTCCTGAACGAATTTTGGTCCATTACACTAATGGGAGAATATGTCATGACAGGATCCCCATATTATGCAGGTAGTAATGTACCAAACTTGGATAATGATTCGTTCATCCGCGGTAGTTTGCAAATTAGATATTATTTCTTCGATCAGGCATTTATTTCACGGTTATTGGAGGCGCAACGCGAACGTTCAAAACGTAGTAAATAGTATATGTAATTTGAGGTATAGATGTTGGAGGGATTACGATTTAAAGTTGGATTATCCTATTCACGGTTACATTTTCGGAAGAACCGTGATCGTATTATGAATTTTACAGATGCACTTTCACGTTCGCGACGCGCTCTTGTTATCCTTCCCGATCCTTCACTCGATAGCGAATCAACTTCTTCATTATTTCGATTTCTTCTTCGAAAATTCTCTTCGGATCAGATGATGGTTTTACTCCGAGATGACCAACTTCGTGCAATGTCTACAACTCCACCACTAAAGACACTGGTTTATTCGTCAGAAGATGTTAACCTTTGGTATATTCCACGACGAGATTTAAGAAAAAAGATGGAAATTCAATCCTTCGATGTTGCATTCGACCTAAATTACAACCTCTCCTTACCAAGTGCATTTCTCTGTAAAGCATCAAATGCACCATTACGTGTAAGCTTTGCAAAACAAAATGGGGATCAATTTTATAACTTTCAGGTTAAAACAAGAGGGAAAGCTGTCAATTCTTCCTCATATCGAAGCCTCTTGAAATGCATTGATATGTTTTAATGGAGTTTACCTATGCACTTTGAAACAAAGAAAAACGGAACTGCAATTATCCTAAAAATTAAGGAACGAAAACTTGACGCAAGCATTTCACCTGAATTGAAAGGGGAATTTCTTGTACTATGTAAGCCACAGCTTAAAGAACTTATAGTCGATCTTTCCACAGTTGAATTCTGTGATAGCAGCGGATTAAGTGCTTTACTCATCGCTGAGCGGAAAATGCGCGAAAATGGTGGTGCGGTAAAATTAGTGGGTGTACATAAAAAAGTATTATCATTGATAAAAATATCTCATCTCGACCGTGCATTTCAGATTTTTGACACTTTAGCAAAAGCTACCAAAGGATAAATTTTTATATTCATCTTATACACTATCCTTTTAAATTAGAATTTTAATTTTATTCAGTCTTTCCATTTAGCTCTTTGTCTTGCACCTTCTTAAGAAACGATGTAATTTTATATCAATCATAGTTTTATGGATAATATTTTGATGTTATGACATCTCGGTCCAACATCGTTAAACAATCTTCTGTACATCCATCAGCAATTACCGAACTTGATAAACAGATTCAAAAATTTGTAGATTACATTAGGCTGGAAAAAAATCTCTCTTCTCTTACAATCAGATCATATATTTACGATTTCGATAAATACAAAAAATTTCTTTCTCATGAAGGAATTTCTACTGCGTTGAAAATCACTGACGTACATATCAGTGAATTCCTTGCATCGTTACATCGTCATAAACTTACACCACGCAGTATAGCCCGCACACTTTCAACTATCCGAGGATTTCATCGCTATCTCCTAGCCGAAGAGGAAGTAAATGATGATCCTACACAAATCATTGATTCACCAAAACAGGAAAAGATTCTTCCAGAAGTATTAAGTGTTGCAGAGATTGATACTATATTGAAGCAGCCTGATATTACACAAATGCTCGGTATTCGTGACCGAGCAATACTTGAAACATTGTATGCTACAGGAATACGAGTATCAGAATTGGTAAATCTCAAGCAAGCTAGTTTAAATATAGATGAAGGTCTATTACGCGTTTTTGGTAAGGGATCTAAGGAACGAATTGTACCAATCGGTCGATCAGCACGGAGATGGATCGAAGAGTATCAGAAACAATCTCGTATACATCTTATCAAGTATGGCAAATCGCAAGATTATCTATTCTTGAATATCCGTGGATCAAAGCTTACGCGCGATATGATTCGAAAGTTAGTCGGACGATATGCTTGCTCAGCAGGTATTAGTAAAGATGTCCACCCACATACATTTCGCCATTCATTTGCTACTCACCTACTCGAAGGAGGAGCTGATCTCCGTGCTGTCCAAGAAATGCTTGGTCATGCAGATATCTCCACAACACAGATTTATACTCATATTGATCGTGAGTATTTAAAAGAAGTTCATCGTTCCTTCCATCCAAGGGGATAAAAAAAGGGCAGAATTTACATCCACCCTTTTTTTCGATTATAAATTTTTCGACCTATTGGACAATTTTTCCAGCACGAAGTTCTTTCACAACTCTATCTGCTTTATAAATTTTTTCTAATCCCTCAAGTATTCCAGACGAATGAACAGAAATTGAACGATTTTTTGTCTCTTCAAAAATTACATTTCCCGTCAAGCTTTCAATATTTCCATCGAAAATTAATCCGACAACTTGTAGATCCTTATTAATTACAGGACTTCCAGAATTTCCTCAAATGATATCATTTGTCGAAATAAAATTCATCGGTGTACTCATCTTGAATGAAGTCGGTGGATTTACCCAGCGATTTGGCAAATTCCAAGGTTCTTTCATTCCGAAAGAATAATATCGGTCGTACATTCCATAAAAAGTCGTGATAGGTGGTGCAACTGTGCCGTTATATTCATACACCTTAACTTCGCCATCAGCAATCCTAAGTGTGAATGTTGCGTCTGGTGGAATTTTTGTACCATAGACTTCATATAAAGCTCTGCCCAGCATTTGAGAACGTGCCTGTATCCTTTTATTGATTTCGTCAGATTCTTTTTGAAGTTGGTCAAGGCGAGGTCGGATTGAAACAAAAAATGAGATAAGCGGATCGGTGGATGCTAAAATTGCCTGTGGTCTGCTGGATAGTAATGCCTCCATTTTATCCTTTGAACCAATAACTGTCGACGAAGCAATGTCAGATGCAGCTTTTTCAAATGTTCGTCCAGCAATTAGTTTGTCAAACGTTTCATTTTTTCCACCCAATGAACGACTCATTACATTCAATCTAAACGTAAGAAGTTGTGTCTCAATTTCCGGTTCAAAGTTCTTTGGCGTCAACTTAGCTCTTTGAGATGGAGTAATGGAATCAGTTGCTTGCATTGCTGCATCAACTATATCGCTGGCTAGGGATAGATAACGAGCATTTGTTCTTCCTTTATATTTAAGTGCATTAAGTTCAGGCGTAATCCCAGCGAGTTCTGTTTGATAATTCGCGATATCTTTCCAGGGATCCCCATATTTTATACTAAGATCAGGATTTGATGATATACTCTTTTGAAAATTCTTTTCAAAATCTTTCTTCTTTGCCATCAGTACAGGATCCAAAAGACCATTTAAATACCCTGTTACAGCTTTTCGAGAATTGGCCATTCCAAAAATGGTGTTGATATAACGGATTTTCGATTCAGGGTGTCTTTTAACATAGTCAGAATATATATTACCTATTGATTGATACGCTTCGATATTAGCTGGATATGAAACATCGCGTAGATACTCCAACTGTGCAATCGTCAAAAGCCGATTTGTACTACCCGGATTGCCTATAACAAATACGGCGTCACCTTCCCTCGCTCCTGTTGAACTAAATTGAAAGAAATTTGAAGTTTTAATAGGTTTACCATTTTCGTAGACGCGGAAAAAAGAACAATCAAAATCATATCGAGGATATGTAAAATTATCGGGATCACCACCAAAGAATCCCATTTCCTCTTCTGGTGCATATACCAAACGAACATCAGTATATCGCTTATATGCATAGAGAGAATATCGGCCGCCCTGATAAAATGAAACCACATTGAAAACCATAGAATCTTGTGGCACTTTATTTTTAAAATCTGCGGCGTATCGTTTTTGGATTTCCTTCATCTTTGCTAATCGATTTTCTACTTTTTCGTTATCTGTCTTTCCAGTCTCAAATGCACTCTGTACTTCTGCTGTAACATCCTCCAGTAATACCAATTGATCGATATAAATATTCGGAGCACGTCGTTCTTCATCTAAAGTAGTTGCATAAAAACCCACCTCTGCAAGACGTTCACCTTCACGGTTAACACTATCTAGCGCGGAACGTGCGCAATGATGGTTTGTCATAACTAAACCATCTTCTGAAACAAACGAAGCTGAACAATTAGGAAGACGAAGCGAAGACAAACGCGCTTTTTCAAACCACTCTTTTGTCGGAGTGAAATTGTATGTTTTGGCAAAATAATCCATCGGTGGAAAATCGAAAGTCCACATTTTACCAGTATCAAATAATCCTGCCTTCACGGTATCAAGATTTATAGAATTTGAACCATCAAACCTTGTCGCCTGCCGAGTCGAACATCCAATAATAAATAGAATACAACCAGCTAGAACAAGCCTATATGTTACTTCACGAATCATAAGATTCTCCTCTTTAATATTTTTTTTGAAGTGAAAAAATACAAATAACTAATCATACCAGCAACAAATATTTTTAAAACACCAATGTTTTGTTCTACTTAAAAAAATCCTACATTTTAAAAGTATGAGACTCCGATTGAAACATCATGTTGTTTTCGCTATAATCCTTTTTTCGATCTTTGAATTCCCATTTTTTCGATCATACGCCCAGCAACCAGAGCGACTACTTGGAATTAATTCATCCTGGTTGCTTCTTCAATCAATTCCCAATCTTACCTGGACATGCTATTCCGCGCAAACAAGTTTTGGTTTCGAGTGGGAAATCACCCCCCTCTTATACTCCTTTGGCATGAATAAACTCAATCCGAGATGGCACTACTTCAAAGTGACGCAGCCTGAGCGTTTTACTGGCTCGGTCGAATTCAATCTTACCGTTCAACTTTTTACCAGTAAAGTAGGGAAAAGTTACTGGGGATTTTCAGGACAACTAATAGGTCATTTTCCCGTAATTGAGTACGGTGAATTTATGGGTCTAAATGGCGGTATCGCGCGGTATACAAATTCATTTTTCTCTGCAAATTATATTGTGATTGGTGCTTCAACACTTTTTGGATTTCTACATTATAATATCAAATATAATCCCATCGATAAATATTGGATGCATTCGATTGAGTTTCGGTTCTTTTGATAACTGCAAATGATTTTTTTTACATTGTTTTCCTATTCTTACACAAAGATCGTTTTTGTGTATTTTGCCTTTCTGTTTATTTTTGAGTCGTGCAATCCACTATTTAAACGCTTCATTTTAAAATCATTTGAGGATGTTCCCGGCGAATCCGATACAAAAATAACAAGAATTGAGCGGCCTATAGTTCCGAGTGTTGGTCTTTCTGTACTTTGGATTGGACATGCAACATGCCTAATTCAAATAGGCAACAAAGTATTTATGACCGATCCGATGTTTACCAACACTGCTGGTATCGTTACAAAACGAAGAACAAAGCCGGGTATTCAAATAGAACTTCTTGAGAAACTCGACTTTATACTTATTTCTCATCTTCACTTCGATCATCTCAATTACGGAAGTCTAAATTTACTTCCAAAGTCTGCAACAGTCGTTTTACCAATAGAAGGAATGAGATATACACCAAATATGGGATTTGAGAATTATCAAGAACTAAAATTGTGGGAGAATATATCGCTGAATGATGTTCGAATTACAGCGGTACCAGTTAAGCATTTCAATGGAAGATATGGATTTGATATCGCTTGGCTTGATGTTGATACTTACTCAGGATTCGTCATTGAGTATGAAGGTAAAACGGTTTTCTTCGCAGGGGATACAGGTTATGACTCAGAAAAGTTTAAAGAGATTGGAAAGAAATTCTGCATTGACGTTGCATTAATTCCTATTGCACCAATAGAACCTCACGATTTTATGAAAAGAGTACATACTAATCCTGAAGAGGCATTACAAATATTTGAAGATACTCAAGCGAAATTCATGATCCCAATTCACCATCGGACTTTTATACAAGGATTAGATTCTTCAATAACTTCCGCTCAGGAACAATTATGGCAAATAGTCGCCGAACGCCATCTCGATGATCGAGTCCTTATACTCGGAATCGGGGAACAGAAAATTCTGATACAATAGGATAATTAATTATTCAAAGTAATTGTAATAGCAGAATTGATACAAGTCTAATAGAAAATATAGAATTTAACTTTGAAAAATTATGGTAGTTAAAGAGAAAATGTCATCGATAATATAATCTGGATGACATTGTTCCATTTGAAGTCGAGTAAAAGCTCCATAGGTCACGCCACACGTTCGAATACCTGCATTTCTCCCTGCCTCGATATCTCTATCAGAATCACCAACCATCAGAGTTTCAACTGGTATCCAGAATCGATCGGTCACAATTTTGTTGATGATATAAGGATCCGGTTTAGACGGGGTCCCATCTGTATCCTGGACTTGATCAAAAAATCGACTAATCCCAAAATGATCCAGAATACGCTGAGTAGTCATTGTAGACTTTGTTGTGGCCACAGAAAGCCGGATTCTATTAGAATGGAGGAATATCAATGCCTCACGAACTCCAGGAAACAATTGAGTTGTTTCAAGTGCCCTCGGGCGGTAGTAATTCAGGTAGATTTCATGCGCTTCCTGTAATCGATTATGAAATTCAGTTGGGAGAAATATTTCGTAAATTTCTCTGGTTGTCTTTCCGATATGTGGATAGATATCTTCCGGTTTATGGTGATGAATTCCAAATTGCTTTAAAACAAATAACTGAGCAGCTGCTATGTCACGCTTTGAGTCCAGAAGTGTACCATCTAAGTCAAATATTATATTATGAAATGCTGGAATTTTCATGTTTGCCAGATATTACTGTCTTGAAGTAGATTCATTTGCTAAATCAGTGTAAGGAGTTAAATACGAAGATTTCTTGAAGAATTCATCCACTTTTCGTTGATTCTCCTTCAACTTCTCATTACATTTCTTCAACATTGTGGGGCACATTTTCTGAAAAAAGTGGAATGAATATTGCAGTCTTCGCCTCTGGGCGTGGCTCAAATTTTCAAGCAATTCTTGATGCAATTAATTCCGGATTGTTGCCGGCTGATGTTGCGTTACTCATCAGTAATAAATCTGATGCAGGTGCGATAGAAATTGCTCGTGCCAAAAATATTCCGACACGTCACCTCTCGCAGAAACTGTTTCCTTCAGAAAATGCATTAGCAGATGCAATGCTTCACGAATTGGCGCTGCATCGAATCGATTGTATTGCGTTGGCGGGATATTTAAAAAAAATTCCCGCACAGGTCATCCGACAGTATCACAATCGAATATTTAATATACATCCGGCTTTGTTACCATCGTTTGGTGGCTTTGGAATGTATGGACACTATGTGCACGAAGCAGTTATAGCACAAGGTGTGAAAGTATCCGGTGCGACAGTACATATTGTTGATGAAGAATATGACCGTGGTGCGATCATTATTCAGAAAACAGTTGATGTCTCATCTGATGATACACCAGAATCACTAGCAGCTAAAGTATTAAAAATTGAGCATGAAATTTTTCCATTAGCACTAAAGGCATTTGCTGAAAAGCGAATAAAATTTGAAGGAAAAAAAGCTTGGATAATGTCATAGTATTGGATCCATTCGCAAAACCTAAAAATGTAGATGAGAATCCCTTATTGAAAATCCGTCGTGCGTTGATCAGTGTGTCGGATAAAAAAGGTATTATTGAATTTGCTAAAGCTCTCAAAGAATTTGGTGTTGAGATTATTTCAACCGGCGGAACTTTTTCAGCACTCAAGAATGCTGGCATTGAAGTGAAATCAGTTTCAGAAATTACAGGCTTCCCTGAAATTCTTGACGGCCGGGTGAAGACATTGCATCCGTGTATTCATGGTGGTATCCTTGCCGTTCTGGATAATCCTTCGCACCGCGATCAACTCCAGCAGCATCATATTGAACCTATTGATCTTGTAATTGTAAATCTTTATCCGTTTGAACAAACTATATCGGCAGAAAATGTAAAGCTGGATGACGCAATTGAACAAATTGATATTGGCGGACCGGCGATGGTACGATCTTCCGCTAAAAATTTCCGCTTTACCGCTATTGTTGTAAATCCCGACCTTTATGGAGTTGTACTGGAAGAAATGCGTGAGCATGAAGGATCACTGACGATCCAGACACGATTTAATCTTGCGTGTCGCGCATTCCAACACACATCTCACTACGATTCAGTTATTTCATCATATCTTTCCGGATTAACACCACAAAATACTTTGCCTGATTCGTTAACCATTTCGCTCCCTAAAGAACAGCCTATACGTTATGGTGAGAATCCACATCAATCCGCTGCATTGTATGGTAAGTTTGGATCACATTTTCAAAAACTACATGGAAAGGAACTTTCTTATAATAATATTCTGGATATTAACGCAGCAGCTTTGTTATGTGCTGAATTCGATGAACCAACTGTGGTAATTATTAAACATAATAATCCATGTGGCGTAGCATCTGATTCTGTCTTATTAGATGCCTATAAAAAAGCATTAGCTACAGATAGTAAATCAGCATTTGGTGGAATTGTTTGTGTAAATCGCCCACTCGACCGATCAACAGCTGAAGCGATTAACGAAATTTTTACCGAGGTAGTCATAGCTCCAGAATACGAAAAAGGTGTCCTTGAATTTCTAACAAAGAAAAAAGATCGACGATTGATTCGTCAGATATCGAACTTACGCAAAGTGAGGGAATTAGATATTCGCAAAGTTGTAGGTGGTCTACTGGTTCAGGATCCCGATCAGCATCGCATTCACCCGAATAGTCTGAAAGTCGTGACCAAGCGTCAACCGACAGACGATGAAATGAAAGCATTACTTTTTGCCTGGCGTATTGCCAAGCACGTCAAATCGAACGCTATTGTCTACGCTTCCGGCGATCGGACGCTTGGCATAGGTGCAGGTCAAATGTCACGTGTAGATTCATCAAAAATTGCCGCGATGAAAGCTACTGATGCAGGTTTCAATTTACATGGTTGCGCAGTTTCTTCTGACGCTTTCTTCCCTTTTGCAGACGGATTACTAGAAGCAATTAAAGTTGGAGCAACAGCAGTCATTCAGCCTTGTGGATCTGTACGCGATGAAGAAGTGATACAGGCTGCCAACGAACATGATGTTGCAATGGTATTTACCGGAATTAGGCATTTTAGACATTAGACAAAACGTCATTCTGAGCGCTCGACAAAATTCAAATTGAAGTCTAATCGAAGAATGACAGAATAAACATAAATTGGATTCACACTTCGACACGCTCGGTGTGATAATTATAGTAATTGTAGGATCACATGGGAATCTTTTCATTATTTTCTGCAGACCTTGCCATCGATCTCGGCACGGCAAACACTGTTATTTGGATGAAAGGTAAAGGAATCATCCTTAATGAACCCTCTATCGTTGCCTTCGACCGGAATACCAAACGCATAATCGCTATTGGAAACGAAGCACGCGAAATGCTCGGACGTACACATAAAGATATCCGAACCATTCGTCCTATGAAGGATGGTGTGATTGCAGACTTTGAAATTGCCGAAGGAATGCTTCGTGAATTCATTAAAAAAATTAGCGCTGGGTGGGTGCCAAGTAGACGCATAATTGTTTCTGTTCCTTCGGGAATTACAGAAGTTGAGAAACGCGCTGTACGAGATTCCGCAGAACATGCCGGTGCAAAAGAGGTTCACCTACTTGCCGAACCCATGGCAGCGGCAATTGGAGTCGGTTTGGACGTCGATGCACCAGTCGGAAATATGGTGGTCGATATAGGTGGAGGTACAACAGAAATCGCCGTCATTGCTCTCTCGGGTATTGTCAACGAGGAATCCCGACGTGTTGCAGGTGACGAAATGAACAATGCAATCATACAATTCTTCAAGCGCAATCATAATATACTGATTGGTGAACGAACGGCCGAAGCCATCAAGTGTGAAGTCGGCTCTGCAATGCCTCTTAAAGAAGAAATAACAATTCAGGTAAAAGGTCGAGATCTTGTAAACGGTGTGCCTAAAACAACGGAGGTCAGCTCTGTTGAAATCCGTGAAGCACTTAATGAACCTATCGCCCAGATTGTAGAAGGAGTAAAAGTAACTCTCGAAAGAACTCCTCCTGAATTATCTGCCGATATCCTCGACCGCGGCATTATGTTGACAGGGGGTGGTGCATTACTCAAGGGTCTCGATGAACGTCTCCGCCTTGAAACAAATTTACCGGTCCATGTCGCTGAAGAACCGTTACTTGCTGTCGTTCGTGGTACCGGTCGAGTTATGGAAAATATGGATAAATATGCCAAAGTATTGTTAAAAGGTAAGCGGTATTAGACACTTCGATTGCGAATTGTTTTGCGTTTATTCCATAATTTGCATAGATCTTTTCAATCCATTACTTGATTTCACCTTATGATACAGCGCTTGTACGATCTACTGTATGAATTCCGCGAGTACGCAGTTTTATGTACGCTTATCGTATTTTCCCTCGTTTTAATGTCATTAAATGATAATTCTCAAGTAAAACGAATTCGTTCTATTTCAACTGTAATTTTCGGTACAATACAAAGTCAACTCAGTTTTATTCCTACTTACTTCGGCCTGAAATCAGAAAATGAACTTCTCAGACGAATCAATATTGAATTAGCCGATGAAACACAACGACTCCGTGAAGCGAAGCTCGAAAATCTCCGCCTACGTCAATTGCTTGGTTTAAAGGATCTTGTTCCATACAAACTGACTGCAGGAAGTGTAATCAACAAAAATCTTACTCTACAACGTAATACTATCACTCTCGACATTGGTTTTGCCGATAGTATCTATCCACAAATGCCTGTGGTCACCGATGCTGGATTAGTCGGTCTCGTAACTTATACTACAGAACATTATTCCGTAGTTAACATTCTTCTCAATACAGACTTCAGAACAAGTGCAAAAATTCAAAGAAGCCGAGTTGATGGAGTAGTTGCTTGGGATGGAAAAGCACTTATCCTGAAAAATGTCCCAAAAATGCGAGATGTAAAAATTGGCGATGTTGTTGAAACATCAGAATACAGTAACATTTTTCCTCCTGATATCCGTATCGGACTTGTAAGCGATGTACGAGACCAGCCAAGTTCACTTTTTAAAATCATCGTCATCACACCCAGCGTTGATTTTGTGAAACTCGAAGAAGTGTTTATCGTGCACCGAATGCAGAATATAGAACGCGCAGAACTGGAACAAAATATATCCAAGTAAGTAGAACTACAAATCTTGCTTATTGCTCGTTTTTCTGCTACTTTGACTCGAAAAACAACAAAGATCGACTTACTGATGGCTAAGAATAAAAAAGTAAAAATAGCACTATCACAAAAACCTTATCTCTCTATAGTAATACCTCTTTTAAATGAAGAAGAATCGTTAAGTGAACTATTTACAAATATCAATGAAGTTGTTCGCCCATTAAAAAAGAGTTATGAGATTATCTTTATTGATGATGGAAGCACTGATAAATCTTTCGAAGTATTAAGCACGCTTCACAAAAAGTATCCAGAGTTAGTTAAAGTTATTCGGTTCCGGAAAAACTATGGAAAATCCTCTGCGCTTTCTGCCGGATTTAAACTAGCCGAAGGAAAATTTATTATCACAATGGATGCAGATTTGCAGGATGATCCTCAAGAAATTCCAGCACTCTTAGAAATGGTAAGCACTTCATATGATCTTGTCTCTGGATGGAAAAAAAAGAGGCACGATTCAACGATCTACACATTTCCTTCCCGTATTGCAAATGCGATTACAAGCGCACTTACCGGTTTACGAATTCATGACTTAAACTGCGGATTGAAAGCTTACCGAAATGAAGTGGCAAAGGAATTAAAAATTTATGGCGACTTGTATCGCTATATTCCGATTCTTGTCCATCAAGCAGGATATCGTGTTGGTGAAAAAGTTGTGCTTCACCATCCGAGGAAATACGGTCACTCTAAGTATTCTGTAGGTAAGTTTTACCGAGGATTTCTCGACCTGTTAACGATCCTATTTACTGCCAAATATATTCGTCGTCCGCTTCATCTTTTCGGTATTTGGGGACTACTGTCATTCTGCACTGGCGCAGCAATTGACGGATACCTTTCTATAGGGTGGTTCCTGGGACATACTTCATTAAGTAATCGACCACTTTTTATGGTTGGCTTCCTCTTTCTCATCATCGGTGTCCAATTTATCTCGCTTGGCTTGTTAGGCGAAATGATATCTCGCAATGAACGTAATGAAGAAACATACGCAATTCGCGAGAGTCTGAAGTAAATGTCAAATCAAATTATTCTAAAAAACTTTCGAACGATTTATCCGTTCAATTCACAATGAAAATCGTTCTTATTGGCCCAGCATACCCTATACGAGGTGGCAATGCCCTCTTCGTAGCGCATCTTTATGAGGCACTTCTTCAGGCGAACCAGGTGGAAGTAATTTCCTTTTCGCGACTTTATCCGGGATTTTTATTCCCCGGTGTACGTCAGACAGATATTAGTTCAGTAGCTATGAAAAAACATCCAGCCGTGCATATTATAGATTGTTTGAATCCAACGACATGGTGGAAAGCTGCGAGATTAGCAGCTTCCATGAATCCTGATATGCTTGTGTTCACTTGGTGGAATCCTTTTTTCGGATTCATTGTCTATACAATCTCCAAAATATTTAAGCGACTGGCAAAAAGGCCGATTGTAATCATTGCAGAAAATGTAATTTCTCATGAAGGTCGTTGGATTGATCTCTTCCTGACTCGGCTTGCATTGAGAACGGCTGATAGATTTCTAGTTCTCTCAAAAATCGTGGAAGCAGTTATACAATCACTTTTTCCTCTCGTAAAAACATTTCGCTCTTCTTTACCAATTTATGATTGTTATCAAACTTCAGAGACACTAACCAAACAACAAGCACAACAGAAATTAAGAATAGAAAATAAAAAGGTTCTTTTGTTTTTTGGATATGTGCGTCAGTATAAAGGACTCATGAATCTCCTTGAAGCTCTTCCATTGATTCTTGCGCAGATACCGAACGCTCACCTCTTAGTTGTAGGTGAATTTTATGACGATCCTCGGCCTTATTTTGATTTTATTCGACTCCATAAACTTGAAGATAATGTCACTATCATTAATGAGTATGTAGCCAATGAAACAGTTCATCTTTATTATTCCGCAACAAATCTTGCAGTGCTTCCTTATAACGAGGCAACACAAAGTGGCATCCTTAGCATTGCTTATGGTTTTACTACTCCAGTGATTGTTACAGATGTTGGTGGGCTCGCTGAATTGGTAGACGATAAGAAGACTGGATTAATAGTTCCTCCACGGAATGTATCTGCATTAGCAAATGCCGTGATTACATATTTTCGAGAAGATTATGAACAAATATTTTCACAAAATATTGAATTGAAAAGACAGGAAAATAGTTTTAACGACATTCGAACAACTTTTGATGATATTTTTCTCGATCTCAAAGCTGAAAAATTGTAATTTCTCACTAACATGATTATAAAAAACGATTGTAAATATTTCCCCGGTGATCGACCTTGCATATATAATAAACGAGAAGGTCTTTTGTGCGATAACTGTCCTCATTATTCAAGCCATCAAGCTCGGATTCTCATCATCAAACTTGACGCGGTAGGTGATGTTCTAAGAACGACCTGTATTCTTCATGGATTAAAAGAAAAATATCCTAATAGCGAAATTACTTGGATTACGCGAAAAGCTTCATTTTCAATTTTTGAAAATAATTCCTTTGTCAATCATGTTCTTGCCTACGAATCCACAGAAGCAATTCTACAAAGCATAGTGAGGGATTTTACACTTGCTATAAATTTGGATTGTTCTTTAGATAGCTCAGCATTAGCGGCAGCAATAAAGGCTAAAGCAAAGATCGGTTACGGTATGAATAACCAAGGGAATATATTTCCATATAATTCCGAGGCGATTTCTTGGATGGAAATGGGTGCATTTGATCAATTCAAGAAAAAGAACAATCGTTCATTCCAAGATATTATGTTAGATATATGTCAAATTCCATCGTCGAAAAAAGAAATTATTCTCATGCTTTCGGAAGCTGAACAGTCATTTGCGCAATCGTTTGCCGGAAATAATCACTTGGGACAATCATCTACAATCATAGGTCTGAATACAGGTGCAAGTAACCGATGGCAATTAAAACAGTGGACATTAGAAGGATTCGAATCTCTTATCAACTTACTCCTTGAAAATACAAGAGCCACGATTCTTCTTTATGGAGGTCCATTAGAGGGAGAAAGAAATAATTATCTATCAAAACTACATCCAACACGCATTGTTGATACCGGTACATCTAACTCACTAAGAGAATTCTTTGCATTAATTACATTATGCGATTTATTTATTACTGGTGATACGTTGGCGCTCCATGCAGCAACAGCATTGGGTAAAAAGATTATAGCTCTTTTCGGTCCTACATCTGCCGCGGAAATTGATACTTATGGTGGACAAATAACGAGAGTACAGGCAAAACTTGATTGTCTCGTATGTTATAAATCCAAATGTGAATTCAATCCTAATTGCATGAATTCCATTACGGCAAATGAATTATTCGAAATCATTCAGAAGAAATTATTAAGTCGATAGAATCTTCTTTTCGCAATCCTTTTATATGCATTATGATCCAATAAAAAATGTTTTTGGCACAATCGTTAAAAGATATCCATGGTTACGGATAATTTTCTATAGATTACTTGGATTGATGTTTCTTCGGGAGTGGTATGTCAAGCGTGAGCTCAAACAACAATTTCATGTCCTAAATGAACCTTTTAATGTTTATGATGCTGGTTGTGGATTCGGTCAATACACCTATTACATTGCAAAGAACTTTCCACTGGCTAAAATCTATGCGAGTGATTTGAAGGAAGAACAAATCATTGATTGTAATCAATTTTTTAAATCCATTCGCTTCAACCAATGCTCATTCGCTGTCGAGAATCTTCTTCAAATACAACATCATGAAAAATTCGATTTCATTCTTTCTGTAGATGTCATGGAGCATATCATTGATGACATGAATGTATTTCGCAGCTTCTTTCGCGCGTTAAGATCAGGAGGAATGTTATTCATTAATACTCCCTCCAATCTTGGTGGTTCTGATGCACATTCTGAAGACGAAATAAGCTTCATCGGCGAACACGCGCGAAATGGTTATGGAAAAGAGGAAATTCGCGAGAAACTTGAATCTGCAGGTTTCAATGTAGTATCTATTCGTTATACGTATGGTGTATGGGGAAATCGATATTGGAAATATGGTATTAAATATCCCATGAAACTATTGAACACATCCAAAATATTTTTTGTTGTAATCCCCTTCTATTATTTAATTACCCTTCCATTGATTCTTCCTATGATGTGGTTTGATTTTATATCCAAGAACGAAACTGGAACCGGATTAAATATACTCGCATCTAAACCTTGAGCGAAGAACCAAGATGGATTAATTGAATGTGAAACCATTTCTCTGTATCATAACTTGTGAACCTACAGGAAATGTGAAATTCATATTCATCGGGAATTCTTGTCACATTGATTTGGCAAAACAATTCATGATTTAATGTGATAAATGCAAACCTAATAAACGAGTAGCTTCAGAAAGATTTTATGATCAAAAGCAATACCCAACAAACTCGAAACATAAAGAAGGTAACTGCAGATCATCCTTATATCCCTTCGAAATTTCAACACCCCGCAGCAATGCTTTTTCTATACCTATGTTTAGTAATCTTTTTCCATTCGGTTGTGTTCGAAGGAAAAACATATCAATCGGCAGACACGATCGCTTCTCATAGCTGGGAAACATTATTAAAGGATGCTCAAGCAGAAGGAATATACCCATTATGGAATCCATACATTTTTTGTGGAATGCCTGGATTTGCCAGCCTCACATTTTCTTTACCAAGGACGTACGACCTAACAACT
>Ga0233422_10000447_pt1 | contig 20926 bp, 18 predicted proteins | sample Watercolumn_Mata_2_FD_182724 | JGI IMG/M metagenome (GOLD analysis project Ga0233422, IMG submission 182724) | Freshwater microbial communities from Lake Matano, South Sulawesi, Indonesia - Watercolumn_Matano_2014_110_MG | ecosystem: Environmental > Aquatic > Freshwater > Lake | place...
CACATCATTTGCGCATCTATATTTGTATCCCACAAAGCAATTCCGGGATATTCTTTTGCAATTTCTTTTGCAATCTTGAACATCATACCGGAAGTTTCGCGAAGAACATTTGGTTTTTCACAAAGAGTTACATTTGTATATCCAAATTTTTTTGCGTATTCAAATGCTGCACGGATAATTCTTTCACTCGCATTCTTAGTTACAATACGGGTTGATATTGCCATCTCTTCACTTGGAACATTGGCAAATGCTTTCATCTTTGAATTTGTTTCAAGAGCATCACGAACAATTTTTGGAGGATTGGTCCATTCTACTCCGGCATATAATCCTTCGGTGTTTTGTCTAAATATAACAGTGTTAACCATAGGTTCTTCAAAATTTCCGTCCGCACATCTTCTGATAAAGTTTAACGGATTTCCTTTAAATGAAATGCAAGGACGAATGCAAATATCAAGATTAAATTTTTGTCTAAGCGAAACGATTGGAGAGAAGTATGTAAATCCTTTTCCTTTCAGTGAAGAATCTAATTCTTTATCCGCTGCATCTTTTGGTTTTGATGTGATAGCACCAAACAAAGCTATCTTATGTTCCTGAATTAAATCAATAGTTCTTTGCGGTAGAGCATTACCTTCAGAACACCAAAAATCCCAGCCGATATCACCCCAAGCATAATTTGCTTTAAAGCCGGCAGCTTCCAATAATCTAATTGATTCCGGTAAAACAACTTTTCCAATTCCATCGCCAGGTAGTGCTACAATTGTTCTCATATCAATCCATATTAACTAAGAAATTTTGGAGCGAAACTTAGAGTAACTTGTCAAATTTGGCAAGTACGATTTTTATAGAGGAAATAAAAATAATTTATAATTGAAAATCTAATTGAAAGCTTAATCTGTTATCCAAATTTCCGTTTATCATAGAATCACCGCTTCCCAAAAATTTTTCATTTGGTTTGAATAGTTCTGAGTATTTCATGGAGAGGGTTAAACCAAAATTAGTATTATAACGTGCAGTGAAATACCATCTTATTCCTTCTCCATAAAGTGCTGGATTTGTCATCACACCAACTAAATCGTTTTCAAATTCGTAAAGGCGTGAATTATATGAATCACTCCGGAAAAAAATTATCCTTCCATTAAAAGCAAGATATGTAGCGGGCGAATATTTTATATCTTGAAAAATCAAAAATCCTTTTTCTTCCGGTTGACTTGAAGATGGAGCAATATTTACAAATTCGATTCGTGATTTCATCTGGATATATTTCGACAATTTATACTGCAGTTCGGCACGTATATTTTGACTTCTCAAATTAGTAAGAACAAACTGATTTTCAATTGTAGTAACTGTTTCCTTCAACTTGTTAATGTATTTCAAACGCATTTCAAGGTTAATATTAGGTTTGAATGAATAATAAATTAAAAACCCGTTGCCTTTACTTGGGAAAGGAAACTTATCGGAAGCAATTGGAAATTTAAATTGATCATAATAAAAAGAAAGGCTGCCAAGATCAGTCTTTAAATACAACCCGGTATAAAAACCAATTTCATTTTGTGTTCCGTCTTTTTCTCCGAATCCATTAGAATGCAAATTCCAATATTCAGTTGCGTAATTTCTGTAGGAAAAAAGAACTGCAAAATTTTTATCTATGGAAAAATCAACATTATTAATTGTTGCGAAAGATTTTCCGTTATAAGATGTTTCACCGTTAAATCCAACTTTGTTGAAACTAATGTTATAACTGGTAGAAATGAAAGAAAAGTTATTTCCAGCAGGATCTAACAAAGATTGATGTTCAAACTCATTACCATAAGAGAAATTTGTAAACAACAAACCAAAATTTCCGATTTCACCAAAATTATATTCGGCAGTAATTCCAAATAGATTTTCTTTTATAATTCTTTTGTGCGCCACTTCAGATGAATCACGATGCAAACCATCTAATTTAATGGAAGAGATTTTATTTGTAACCGGGTCAATATTTCCATCAAGCAACCGTGAAGATGCAAATGCGGAAAAATTAAAATTTGCGAAATTAAAATCTGCAGCTATTCCACGTAAAAATAAATTTTCATCCGAGCTTAGGTAGGGGATAATACCGTTACTGCTTCGTGGCAATATTTTTATAGTTTCTATTCCTTTACCCGCAGAATACCTACTCCACAATGCAAGCCCTTGTCCAAATTCAATTAAAAAATCACCAAGTACTAAATTATTTATCATTCCGGATTCTTTAATTGCAATATGAAAAGTTGTAAAATCAGTAAGAGATTGTTCACCCGGATCTTTTTCTGTTAGAATACCAAGTCGAATAGTTTTTTCTTTGCTAATTATAAGCCGGTTGTAAAATTTAAAATCGGATCCATAATATTTATTTTCTTTAAATGCTTTTTCTTTTTGCAAATCGTTAATAGTTCTTGAACGAATTGAAATATTTATATCTTCAAAACTTTTTTGTATAGAATCAAAAAATGAAAATTTCTTTGTATCGCCAAATATTAAGAAGGGAATTATCTGCTCAATCAGTTCGGGACTAATGCCTTCAATAGCACGCAATTGTTCTTCGGAATTAAGTCCGCCTAATAAATTTCTGTGCCTAATAATTGCTGCTGCAGTTAGTCTATCAACATTTGGAATTACCATCAGCTCCTTAATGGATGATTTATTTATTACAATTTTATTTTGGAGTAAGTATTCTACCAAATCATAATATTCAACACCTTCTTTATCAGTTGTGGCATCTTCAAGCAAATCATTTAATTTATTTTGGAAAGAAGTTGTATCAGCTTGTGCTTTAATAAGAATGAAAGGTAAAATGAAAAAGACATAGCAAAGAAAAATTTTCATTATCTACTTAAGAAAAATTATTAAACCGAATTGATGTGTGACTCCTAAATCCGCATGAGAAGAAATACTATAATCCGCTTGCAAAAATTGATAAAGTATTCCAATACCGCTTGAATAATTATTTGGTTCGCTGCCGGCACCAATTCTTAATTTTAGAAACTCGAGAATTGAATATTCTGCTCCTAATCTTAAAGAAGGATTATAGTTTAATTCTTTTTTAATTGCTGTATAGAAAATAAAATCCTTAACTAAATTTAAATCTAATCCAAACCAAAAAACGGTGGGAATATCATTTGAATCGTTTGAAATTTTTGAACGGGTAATGTTTTCTAATAAAATGCCTAAACCGATTTTATTTGTTAATTTGATAATTGTTCCTGCATTTATAAATAATACTCCTTTACTTCCGTAATTTTTAATTGATATATTTCTATAAGCAGCAGTTAATCCTAAATAAAAATTTGGTGCAATCATTCTTCCAAAGCCAATTGCAAAGTTGGTTTCCTTATAGAGTTCATAACCATAAATGCTAAAACCACCGCTTAAAGAACCAAATGAAAATGGTTCGCAGTAAGTCGCATAAGCATAAGATAATTCTTTTACACCATAAGGTGCGGGAGAATAAAAAAATCCAATTTGACGATTATTTATCAGCGACATTCCGGCAGGATTATTAAATATTGAAAATACATCATCGGAGGCAGAGATATCTGCGTGCGATAAAGCAATTTGCTTTGCACCATGTGGTTCCTGACTGAAACTTATTCCGAAACAGAGAAGTAAAATCGAAAAAACATATTTGCATTGTTTCATACATGTTCAACTTAAATCATTGTTTAATTTTTTCCAAATGTCTATTTTGAAATTGGAAATAATAATTGGAGTCCGGGTCATGAAAAAAATTATTTTTTTTCTGATTGTAATTATTTTTCAACCTGTTTATAACTTTGCACAAGAACTTGATGCCGCAGTTATAATTAATTATGAGCAATTAGCCACTGCAGATAGAGAAAGGCTGACAAATTTTCAACTTCAGATACGCGATTATTTGAACAATACCAAGTTTACAAGACAAGCATGGGAGGGATCAAAGATTAAATGTAACTTCAATATATTTTTCCAAAGTTCAAATGATGAAACATCATATTCTGCTCAATTAGTAGTTACAAGCCAGCGTCCTATTGAAAATACAAAACTAAATTCTTTAATGATGACTATTTTGGATAACAATTGGAAATTTATTTATCAAAAGAACCAAGCAATGTATTTTAATCAAACTGATTTTGACCCGTTAACAAGTTTATTGGATTACTACGCATATATTATTATTGGATTGGATTATGATTCCGGAGTGAAACTTGGCGGAACTGAGTTTTTTCAGAAAGCACTTGATATTTGTGTAAGAGGAGGAAGCAGCGGCGTTTCAAAAGGATGGCAATTTGAAAGTACTCCATTTAACCGAAGAGCATTAGTCGATAATTTATTGAATGCAAACTACCATCAATTCCGGCAAGATTTTTTTGATTATCATTTTAACGGATTAGATTTATTCTTTGTACAGGATCAAAGGCAGATTGCATTTAGTAATTTTATCAAACTCGTTAAAAATCTTGAAAAGATGAGAGATCAAATTGATTTAAGAAGTGTATTGTTAAAAGTTTTTTTTGATGCTAAAGCAGGTGAGCTTTCCGAATATTTAAAAGCTTATCCGGATAAATCAATTTTTTCAATTCTAAAAAAGTTAGATCCGCCTCATATGTCGAAGTATGATGAAGCGGTGAAATAGTTAACAGCTGTTTGCTGTTAGTTATTTAAAAACTAAATATTGATTTCATAGAGTCTATACTTCTTATAAATTTCACCATTCATTGTCTGCGCACCTCGATTCATCATATCATTGTCTTCCAAAACCCAGCTTGCTTCGCCAAGTAAAATTCCAAGTTTTTCTGCTCTATTAACAATTTCCCAATAAAAGACTGCATCCAAACCACGCTTTTGATATTCTGGAATGATTCCAAGTGTAAGTATTCGACTCCATGTTATTTTTTTCTTGTTTGTATATAATTTAATGAACCCAAAAGGAAAAAGTTTACCATTCATGGATTTAAAAATTTGATTATAATCTAGCATAACAAGTGCAAAGCCGACAAGCTTATTTTCAATTTCGCCAAATAATAGTAACGACGGCTCTACCAAAGGTTTTAAATCTTTAGCCATTACATCAATTTCTTCTTCAGTCATTGGAACAAATCCCCAGTTTGGAGCCCATGCTTTGTTGTAAATGTATTTTACTTTTTCCAAATCTTTTGTAAAATTTTTCATTTCAAGCTGGGTAATTTTTATACCGGAACGCTTCTGCGCAAGTTCGGCAACGCGTTTTAATTTTTCTGAACTGATGACCTTTTTATTTTCAAGTTTATAGGCATATAAATCTTTAGCTTTTTTAAATCCGTAGTTTTCGCATAAATCAATGTAGTATTTTGGATTGTAAGTCATAAGCAAACGCGGTTCATCATCAAATCCATCAACTAACATCGCATATTCATCATTGGAAGAGGGATTTGCCGGACCTCGCATATGAGTACATCCTTTTGAGAGCAACCAAAGTTTTGCAGTTTCAAAAAGTTTGTTTGCAACATCTTGATCATTTATACATTCAAAAAATCCAAAAAAGCCCACTTTATCATTGTGATATTTATTGTGTAATTCATTTTTGATTGCCGCAATTCGTCCAACCATCAAGCCATCTTTTTCTGCAACGAATAATTCCATCTCTGCATGCTTGAAGAACGGATTTTTTTCTTTGTTTAAAATTTTCTTTTTGTCATAAATTAATGGCGGAACCCAATACGGGTCGTTGTGGTAAATTTTCCAGGCGAATTTAATGAATGAAATTATTTCTTTATGTGAACTGATTTTTCTGACAGATATCACTAATATAAGTTCTCCGAAAGAGCTTTGAGGGTTACTTGAATGTAATTTTTTTCAAGTAACCCCAAAAATATTATGGAATTAATCCAAGCTCTTTACCAACTTTTTTGAAAGTGCTGATAATAAAATCTAAATGTTCGTCTTCGTGTGTAGACATATAACTTGTTCTCATCATTTGGCGGCCTTGAGGAACTCCGGGAGAAATAAAGACATTAACGAAAATTCCGGAGTCATACAATTTTCTCCACATAGCAAATGCTAATTGATCATCGCCAACAATTACAGGAACAATTGCCGTACGGCCTTCAATAATTTTAAATCCGGCTTCGGTTAATTCTTTTCTTACCTTGTTAGCATTTCTTATAAGTTTTTCAACTCTCCATGGCTCTTTTTCTAGAATGTCTAATGCAGCTAATGCCGCGGCAACTGCAGCGGGTGTTGGAGAAGCACTAAATATTAATGCCGATGAATGATGTTTAAGATAGTTAATTACTCTTTCGGGTCCGGCTACAAATCCTCCAAGTGAAGCAAAAGTTTTGGAAAATGTTCCCATGGTAAGATCAACTTCTTTTTCAAGGTTAAACTCACTTGCAGTTCCTCTTCCACCTTTTCCAATAACTCCAACAGAATGCGCATCATCAATTAAAACTCTTGCGTTATACTTTCGAGCAAGTTCAATTAATTTTGGCAAATCAACAATTTCACCTCCGGTACTAAAAACACCATCGCTAATAACTAATTTTGGATCATCTTGAGGTAACTTACCCAGAACTCTCTCGAGGTCGTTCATATCATTATGTTTATAACGTTCAAGATTTGTTAGTAAGCCTTTTGCCATAATTTGTCCGGCTACTATACATGCATGATTATCCTTGTCAGAAACTACATATTCATTTCTTCCTTGAACTAAAGTAGGAATAATTCCTTGTGCAGTTTGATAACCGGTTGAAAATAAAAGAACAGCTTCAGTTCCAAAAAATTTTGCTAATCTGTACTCTAATTCAATATGAAGATCAAGAGTGCCGGTTAAATACCGCGAGCCAGAGCAGCCTGATCCGTATTTTTCAACAGCTTTAAATGCAGCTTCTTTAACAGCAGGGTGAGTAGTTAATCCAAGGTAATTATTTGATCCGGCCATCACAATTTTACGCCCTTCAATTTGCACCACGGGGCCTTCATTTTCTTCTAATGGTCGAAAATATGGATAAACCCCAAGTGCTTTCACTTCGTCAGCACGTGTAAAATCAATACATTTTTTAAATAAGTCCAAAATACCTCCGGATTATTTTTCGAAAGTGAAATTATTTATCTTTGATTATGTTGAAATTGAGTTGATTCATTTTTCATCAGCAATATAATGAATTTTATTTTATAATTAATAAAACACATATGAAAATTATATCTGTTGTAACCGGTGCATCCGGATTTGTTGGCAGTCATATGGTGGATAAACTTTTGGCTGAGGGACATCATGTTAGATGTATTGTAAGATCAACTAGTTCGAAAAAATGGCTGGATAATAAACCTGTAGAAATAATTGATTGCGGTCTTTTTGATAAAGAAGCATTGAAGATTATTTTGAAGGATGCGGATTACTTATTCCATATTGCCGGAGTTGTAAAATCTAAAAAGCCGGAAGGATATTTTAGCGGAAATGTTGATACTACTAGAATCTTATTAGAATCTTTATGTGAGGTAAATCCAAATATCAAACGAGTTGTAATTTCGAGCAGCATGACTGCTTGCGGTCCATCATTAAATGGGATTACAAGCACCGAAGAAACTGTTGAACATCCAATTACAAATTATGGCAGAAGTAAGTATGCCCAAGAGCAATTGGCAAAAAAATTTATGGATAAAATTCCAATTTCTATTTTGCGTTTGCATGCTGTTTATGGTGAACGTGATACAGAGATTTTCAAAGTTTTTCAAACTTACAAAATGGGATTAATGACTTTAGTCGGGTTTGATGAAAAAAGATTAAATCTTGTTCATGTTGCAGATACAGTTGATGGAATGTTTCAAGCTACAATGAGTGAAAAAGCTAAGAACCAGATTTACTTTATTGCATCGGAAAAATCTTACACATGGCCGGAAATAAGTAAAGAAATTGAAAAGGCGTTTGGTAGAAAAGCGCTTCATGTACGATTTCCGCATTTTCTTGTCTATACTGTTGCAGCATTTGCCGAATTTTTTTCGATGTTCAGCTCTAAACCAGCAACTTTTAATTTAGAAAAAGCTCGAGATTTTGTTCAGAAAGATTGGACGTGTGATGTTTCTAAAGCAATGATAGATTTTAATTACAAACAAAAAGTATCTTTGGTAGAAGGTATGAAGCGTACAATTGATTGGTACAGAGAGATGAAATGGCTTTAATGAATTGATAATGCGAATTTATGAATTAAATTATATGCAAATTCAATTCTCCGCTCGCAATTCTCAATTGTTCTTCGCCCCTTCTTTGATCCAAATTTTTATTCCATCAATTTGATTTTTTGTTAATATCGGGTAACCAACAGGAGGCATTAACTTTCCGCCAGTCCCTTCAATCGACCAGACTAATTTACTGTTTTGCGGAATTCCTGGTGCAACAACTAAATAATTTGCAGTTGTTGCTGAATGCGATGTTAGAGACAAACCACCGGCACTTGATTGATCATCATGGCATCCCGCCCGTGCACATTTAGCAGTTAAAACAGGTTGAATGTATTGGTTATAACTTACATTTGCTGCGGGAATTATTTTGCTGTCAATATCTGTAATATTGTTTGTATCGTCACATGAATTATAAATTACTGAAGTGAAGATTACAGCGAAAAAAAATTTTATTACCGAACTATTTTTCATTCTATGATTAAAGTTTTTGCAAAGATATTTCGGATAATATTATAATTCAATTCTTTTCTTTTAACCTTTAAAATATTTTTATATTTTTAATTAACGGTAAACTTGAGGATAATGATGAGAAAAAAATCTATATCAATGTTTTTAATCTTTCTACTGCCTTATTTCATAATTAATGCACAAAATCTTTTGCAGTCCGGCCCAATGGTTGGGTATAGCGCTATGAGAGAAGTACAGCTTTGGGTGCAGACAAGTGCACCGGCTAAGGTGAAATTTGGTTATTGGAATAGTAACAATGTTAAAGAAAAATATTTTACTAAAGAATATCTTACAAAAGATAAAGAAGGTAATACTGCTAAATTGATTTGCAATAAACTCGAACCAGGACAAAAATATAACTACGAATTATTCATTAATGGTAAAATAGTTAACCGGCCGTATGAATTAAAATTTCAGACACAAGAGCTTTGGCAGTGGAGAAAAGATCCACCCGAGATTAACTTTGTAACCGGAAGCTGTTTTTATGTTAACGAAACTCAATATGATAGACCGGGTAAACCATACGGCAGCGATTATGAAATAATGAAAAGTATTTATGAAAAGCACCCTGACTTTATGGTATGGCTTGGTGATAACTGGTATTATCGCGAAGTTGATTGGGATTCATGGAATGGAATTGTAAAAAGAATTACGCATACTCGTTCACTCCCCGAATTACAACCTCTACTTGGATCAGTTCATCATTATTCAATTTGGGATGATCATGATTATGGTCCAAACGACAGTGATAGAGGTTATTGGAATAAGGAAAAAACATTAGAAGCATTTAAACTTTTTATTCCGAATCCGACTTTTGGAGTAAATGGCAATCCGGGTATTACTACATATTTTCAATGGGGTGATTTAGATTTCTTTCTACTTGATAATCGATATTACAGAACACCTAATGATAAAGTTACAGACAATAAAGAAATGTTTGGTGAAGAACAGATAAATTGGCTGATTGATAATTTGGTAAAAAGTAAAGCGCCGTTTAAAATTATTGTTACTGGCGGGCAAGTATTAAATCCCGTTCAAAAAGATTATCTTGAAATTATGAATCGTTTTCCAAAAGAGAAGGAAAGACTTCTGAATGAATTAATCACTCAAAAAATTAATGGTGTAATTTTTATAACTGGAGATAGACATCATTCAGAAATTACAAAGTTGCATAGAGAGACTACTTACCCTTTATATGATTTCACAATTTCATCATTTACAGCTGGTGTTTCTCCGGGCAAAGATGAAGCAAATATTTTACGTGTGCCTGGAACTTTAGCAGATGAACATAACTTTGCTGTATTTAACATTAGCGGTAAAAATAAAAACAGAATTTTGAAATGCGCTTTATATAATGTTCAAGGCAAGGAGCTATGGAATTATTCTATCAACGAAAATGAGTTGAAGTCAAAATAGAAGTTTGGAATTTAGGTAATAAAAAATCCCGTGAGTGCGGGATTTTTTTTGTTGTGGAGCTAAGCGGGATCGAACCGCTGACCTCTTGAATGCCATTCAAGCGCTCTCCCAGCTGAGCTATAGCCCCATCTTAATATTAACTTCAACAAAACTAAAAAGTATGAGTGTGTTTGTCAATTGCAATCTAATGTCCACCCTCAGTTTTTTTAGTTATCTCAATTATCTGGCTGAAATTATTTTGTAATCTTCTCAATTCATTTTCAAGCTTATAAATTTTGTAAGATTCAATTGCTTCTTTACCTCCTAACAACCAATTAACATCGCACCCAAGTTTTAATAGTTTAACTAAAATTCTTGTTCCGGGTTCACGTTTACCGCTAATATACTGCTGAAGTTGCTGAGGTGAGATCTTCATTGACTCGGCAAGTTTTTTGAGTGTGCCGTATTTTCTTTTTGCAAAAAATCTAATTCTTTCTCCTATACCAAGCTGAAGCTTTTCATCTGAAAATAAATCCAGGTTGTTATCAAGCTCACCTTCAAATAAATTTAATTCAAATTGGTATTCATCAATAATTTTTTTTATTTGAAGGTAAAGTTCATCATCGAATTGGGGACTTTCACTTAAAAGGTAATTTAGGGTTTGAACTTTCATTCCTAACTTCTCGGCAATCATACTGTGTTTAATCCCGAGAGTATGGATCAAATATCGAATCTCTTCCTGCTTAGTCATATTAGGTATTCTCCAATGTAAAGCAGTTCTTATAGCAAAATAGTAAACCTTAAAACTTCAGGCAAGTTTTATGTGCAAGAGAATTTTTTAATGCTCGAAATAATCGTGAAAATATTATTAAATATTTGGATGAGATTAATAAATCAATATCTTTGCCGGGTATGAAATTATTTTCTTTTACAAACGATCACAAAAAGATTCTCAGACTCGCATTGCCGGCTATTGCAGGTGCATCAACACAAATGGTTGTTTCTTTAGTTGATGCAGCAATGGTAGGAAGATTAACAAATGCTGAATATTACCTTGCCGCAATGGGAATTGGAGTAATTGCCACATGGGCTGTGGTTAGTTTGTTTTCGAGTTTAGCAACGGGCACCCATGTTCTAATTGCTAGAAGGTTTGGCTCGCAAGATTTTGACGAATGCGGACATGTCTTAAACACCTCATTAATTCTTTCTTTGATAATTGGGATTGTTGTAGGTTCTATAGTAGTTTTATTCGCTTACGATATTGCTAATTTTTTCGCTGTTGATTCTCAAGTTGCAAATTATGCCGGACAGTTTCTTCATTACCGTTTTATGGGAATACCTTTCTTCTTAATTACAGTTTCTTATAGAGGATTTTTCTTCGGAATTGGTAAGACAAAAATATTTATGTACTCGGCAATACTTATAAATTTTCTAAATATAATTTTCAATTATATTTTTATTTATGGTGCTTTCGGAATGCCGGCAATGGGTTTAGCCGGTTCGGGTCTTGGATCAACTATTGCAACTTTCTGCGATTTACTTTTTTATATTGCTGTTTCTCTCCGTCCATCATACCGGCATAAATTTCACTACTTCAAGAATTTTGGTTTTGCAAAAAAAATAGCTTTATCAATAATTAAAATTTCACTACCAGTTTCATTACAAAATATATTTATACTTGTCGGTTTTTTAAGTTTCATCTCTATAACTGGATTAATAGGAACCAGCCAACAAGCAGCCAGTACAGCAGTATTTTCATCGCTTCAATTTTCGCTAATGCCTTGTTTTGGTTTTGGAATTGCTGTTCAAACCATAGTAGGAAATTGTATTGGAAGTAAAAATTTTATTCAAGCAAAACACTTATGCTATGAAACAAGTCGTTTGGCAATTTATTATACATTAGTTGTTGGTATAGTATTTCTATTATTGCCAAGATGGGTACTGATAATTATTACAAACGATAGTTCTGTAATTGAAACTGCAGTCCCGGCTTTAAGAATAGCCGGTGCCGGACAGGTATTTTATGCAGTTGGCGTTGTGCTTGCAAACGGATTACAAGCCGCTGGAAAAACTCTTTACGTGATGTTATCAGAAGTGATAGTAAACTGGTTTGTATTTGTTCCAATCGCTTATTTCTTAGGTGTATATTTAAAACTTGGTCTTGTTGGCGCTTGGTCGGCTTTACCTTTTTATGTCGTTTTATATTCTTCGGTTATTTTTCTAAAATTTAAATACGGAAAATGGGAAAAATACAAGAACGTGTAGATTAAAAAAACTTGACAATCTTATCTGTGAAAGATATATTTCATACGTAAAACGATGAAAATTAAATACTACATATTGTTTTTAGTCTTCTCTGCAGCAATGACCTTTGCTGGAGTTGATTTAATTAAATTTTCCGCGAGAAGCCAGAATGGTAATGTTGTTGTAAGCTGGCAAACCATTTCGGAAACCAACCTAAATCATTTTGCAGTTGAAAGAAAAACAGTAAACGGTAGTTTTGTTGAAGTTGGAAAAGTCAACCCACGTACTGATAAAAATTATGAATTTGTAGATCAGTCCGCATTCAAATTATCCGATCAGTTGTATGTTTACCGATTGAAAATAGTTGATAATGATGGCTCTACATCATATTCAAATGAAGTTGCAGTTCCTCACAATGTATCAAGTGTTAAAAGAACTTGGGGAAGTATAAAAGCTTTATTCCGATAATATTCTCGCTGCTTTGTTCACTATCTCTGCTCACTTAAATTCAGATTGGTTATGCTAAAAAAGAAAATTAAAATATTTCTTGCATCCAAATCTCCACGTCGAAAAATATTACTGCAACAAATTGGATTAAATTTTCAAACTTTCTCTGTGGACATTGATGAAAATGTATTAGATGGTGAACATCCTGCTCAAACGGTTAGAAGATTAGCACTGCACAAATCGGAAGCAGCAAGTAAAATTGTTAAAGAAGGAATTGTAATTACTGCCGACACGATTGTTGTGTTAAATAAAAAAATTATTGGTAAACCAAAAAACAAAAAAGATGCTTTCAAAATTTTATCGGCTTTAAGCAACAGAACACATTTTGTTTACACCGGATTTGCAATAAAAAATCTTTATAACAGAAAAAGTGTTGTTGATTATGAAAGAACTGAAGTGAAGTTTAGATCATTATCAAAAAAAGAAATTTGGAATTATATTAACAACGGAAGCCCAATGGATAAAGCCGGTGCTTATGGAATTCAAGATGATTATGGTGCTGTATTTGTGGAAAGAATAAATGGATGCTATTACAATGTTGTTGGATTACCTTTAGCTAAATTGTATAAGTCACTTGTTGAAGTTTTATAATCTATCAATTCAGAAATAAAAAATTAATTAAATTATTATTGAAAATTTTTTGGAATGATTATGTTATCAAAAATTATTTGGACAAAGATTGATGAAGCGCCTGCTTTGGCTTCTTATTCACTTCTGCCGGTTTTAAAATCATTTACAAAAGGAACCGGAATAGAAGTTGAACAAAAAGATATTTCTTTAGCCGGAAGAATTATTGCAAACTTTCCCGAATATCTTTCAGATGAAAAAAGAATACCGGATTATTTAACTGAGTTAGGTGAACTTGCAAAAACACCGGATGCAAATATTATTAAACTTCCTAACATCAGTGCTTCAGTGCCGCAAGTGATAGAAGCTGTTAAAGAACTGCAGGCTAAAGGTTTCAAAATTCCCGATTATCCTGAAGAGGCAAAAACTGAAGAAGAAAAAGCAATTAGAAATAAATTTGCTAAAGTTCTCGGCTCGGCAGTAAATCCGGTTTTAAGAGAAGGCAATTCGGATCGTAGAGCTTCCTCATCAGTTAAAAAGTTTGCACAAAAATATCCGCATAAAATGATGAAGCCGTGGCCTGAATCCGGTTCAAAAACCAGAGTTGCACACATGCTACAAAATGATTTTTATGGTACAGAAAAATCTGTTACAATACCAAAAGAGGATGTTGTTAGAATTGAATTTATTGATTCCACAGGTATCGTTACTGTCCTGAAAGAAAAATTAAAATTACTTGCCGGCGAAGTAATAGATTCATCAGTTATGAATGTTAAAGAGTTACGAAAATTTTATGCTGAACAAATTGAAGAAGCAAAGAAAGATAATGTACTGCTTTCTCTGCATCTTAAATGCACAATGATGAAAGTATCCGACCCAATAATGTTTGGTCATGCAGTTTGTGTTTACTTTCAAAATGCTTTGGGAAAACATGCAGATGTAATGAAAGAAATTGGAGCTAATGTAAATAATGGATTGATGGATGTTATAGAAAAATTAAAAAAGCTTCCAGATGAAAAAAGAACTGAAATTGAAAACGACATAAACAAAGTTTATGAAAGCAATCCGGAACTTGCAATGGTTGACTCCAGGCTTGGAAAAACTAATTTGCACGTTCCTAATGATGTGATAATTGATGCTTCGATGCCAAATATTGTTCGTGATGGGGGAAAGATGTGGAATCGGAAAGATGAACTACAAGATTGCATTGCAATGATTCCAGATCGTTCATATGCTACGATGTATAAAGAAATAATTGAGAATGCGAAAATAAATGGTCAATTCGATCCAGCAACAATGGGTGCAGTTTCAAATGTCGGGTTGATGGCGCAAAAAGCTGAAGAGTACGGCTCGCATGATAAAACTTTTGAAGTTCAAGGAAAAGGAATAGTTCGTATTGTCAATTCTAAAAATGAAATTCTGCTTGAGCAAAATGTTGAAACCGGTGATATTTTTAGAATGTGCCAGACTAAAGATGTAGCAATTAAAGATTGGATAAAACTTGCAGTCAACCGGGCTAAAGCTACAAATGCACCGGCGATTTTTTGGTTGGATGAAAATAGAAGTCACGATAAAGAAATTATTGCCAAAGTAAAAAAATATTTACCGGAACTTGATACATCGGGATTAGAAATTAAAATTCTTAAACCGGTTGATGCGATGAAATATACATTAGAAAGAACTCGAAAAGGATTTGACACAATTTCGGTTACTGGAAATGTTCTGCGTGATTATTTAACAGACTTATTTCCAATTCTTGAATTGGGTACAAGTGCTCGAATGCTTTCAATAGTACCATTGTTAAACGGCGGAGGATTATTTGAAACGGGTGCCGGCGGTTCGGCGCCAAAACATGTTCAGCAGTTACTAAATGAAAATCATTTAAGGTGGGATTCTTTAGGCGAGTATAACGCTTTAGTTCCTTCATTAGAAATGATTGCAGATAAAACCGGTAATGTTAAAGCAAAAGTTCTTGCTGAAGGTTTAGACAAAGCAATTGGAAAGTATTTAGAAAATTCAAAGTCGCCTTCGCGCAAAGTAAATGAGTTAGATAATCGCGGTAGTACATTTTATCTAACATTATATTGGGCCCAGGCATTAGCAGAACAAAATGCTGATGAAGAAATAAAATCGAGATTCAAAGAAATTGCTTTCGAACTTGCATCTAACGAACAAAAAATTGCTGATGATCTGATTAAAGTACAAGGCAAAGCAGTTGATATAGGCGGTTATTATTTAGCTGATGAAAAAAAAGCTGATTTTGTTATGAGGCCAAGTGCTACTCTTAATCAAATTATTGACGGGATGTAGTTCAGTTTTAAATCAACTATTTATTAGAAAGCCTTTGGGAAAAAATATTCTCAAAGGCTTATTCATTTTGTGCAGTTTTATAATCTTTAGAACTTTCAAATATTAACACACGTTCATATTAAGTCAATCAAAGACTTTCAAATCCTTGATTTTACAAAGCACTGTTAGTATTTTGGCACTACTTCAATTCATAAAAAAGAGGAGAATTGACATGGCAAATGAAGAAAATGGAATGGGAAAAGGATTATTGATTGGTTTTTTAACCGGCGCCGCGGTTGGTTCTATTCTTGCTCTTCTCTTTGCTCCTAAATCGGGTAAAGAATTGCGCCAGGATATTAAAAACAAATCGCAAGATTTTATGGAAGATGCCGAAACATATCTTGCTAATGCAAAAGATAAAGCTTCGCAATTAATAAACGAAGGTAAAAAAAAATCTGAAAAAATAGTTGCTGATGCAAAGGAAAAAGTTGATACTATTCTTGGTGAAGCTGAAAAAATTTTAAGCGATGCAAAAAGTAAAGCCGGTAATTTTGTTCAAGCGAACAAAGAAAAATTGGAAAAAGAAAGCGACAGACTTAAAACAGCTATTAAAGCCGGAATGGACGCATATAAATATGAAAAGGAATCTTAATGCTTTATGAATGTAATTGATATTTTTCTCATCATCCTAATCCTATCGGCTTCCACATTTTTTATTTTTGCTATCATTTATTTAAAAAAACTTGTTCAACATGTGGAAGCAGTGCGCAAAGATGTTAACGAGCTTGTTCAGAATGCAAACCCGATTTTACAAAATATAAACAGCGTAGTTAGAAAAGCAAACCGGGTTGTAAGCGAAGTTGAAAATTATTGGGATGAATTAGACAGCTCAATTAAAAATTTGCGTGAACGGATTTCTAATTTTACACCATTAAAAGTTTTTTCTGAATCCAATAATCCGGTTTCAGAACTCATCAAAAATGTAAGAGCTGTTACAAAAGGTATAGTTACCTTTTGGCAGGCTTTTAAACGAAAGTAATTATCAAGTTCACATTAAGGAGAATTAATCTTGAAAGAGTATCATGCAGAGGCTATTAGAAATATAGCATTTATTGGTCACGGAGGTAGCGGTAAAACAACAATTTCAGAAATTCTTTTATTCACAAGCGGAGAAATAAATCGCATTGGTAAAGTAGAAGAAGGAAATACAACTTCCGATTATAATTTAAATGAAATAGAAAAACGCATTTCAATTTTTGCTTCGCCGATTCATTTAGAATGGAATAACACAAAAATTAATATTCTTGATACACCGGGATTTCCGGATTTTATAGGACAGGTAATTTCATCACTGCACGTAGCTGATCTGGCTGTTTCTGTTATAAAAAGTTTTGAAGGAATTGAAGTTGGAACAGAGCAGACCTGGGAAATTGTTAGAAAGAATAAACTTCCTGCGGCTGTTATCATCAATAAAATTGATAATGAGCATTCAAAATTTTTTGAAACTGTAAAAAATGCTAAATCACGTTTAAGCCCGGATATCACAGTAGTTTCTTTTCCGGCAAAAGAGGGAAATAACTTTTCTTCGGTTGTTGATTTAATTAAAATGAAATTAATTACTTACAGCGATGCAGGGTCCAAAAAAGTTAGCGAAGAAGAAATTCCGGCTGAATTAAAAGCCGAAGCCGATAAATTACGCGAAGAGCTGATAGAAAAAATTGCTGAATCGAGCGAAGATTTGATGAATAAATTTTTCGAAGAAGGAACATTAAATGACGAAGAAATTCAAAAAGGATTAAAATCTTCAATTGTAAAAGGCGGATTAGTGCCGTTATTTGCTTTTTCGGCAGCTAAAGCAGTTGGCCATAATACATTTTTAGATTTTGCTGCAAAATATTTTCCTGCGCCAAATGATAGAGACGCAATTGAAGCAAAAATGAAAGATGGTTCAAAGACAGTTAAAGTAAATTACGATGCAAATGGAGAACCTACCTTATTTATCTTTAAATCGTTATCCGAACAGCACGTTGGCGAGCTTTCAATTTTCAAAGTTTATTCCGGCTCATTATCGCCTGGAATGGATTTGCAGAATATGAACCGCGATAAAATTGAACGATTGGGTCAAATTTCAATTTTAAATGGAAGGAATAGAAAAGACGTTGCAAAATTATTTGCCGGTGATATTGGTGCAGTTGTAAAATTAAAAGATAGCCATACCGGCGATACATTAACATCAAAAAATTTCTCCGTATCACTTCCATCAATTGAATATCCGGACCCTGTAATTCGTTTTGCAGTTAAACCAAAAGCAAAAGGTGATGAAGATAAAATTTCTGCAGCTCTGCATACAGCACATGAAGAAGAACCAACACTAATTTCGAAATACGATCCGGAAATTTCTCAAACTGTTGTTGCCGGGCAAGGCGAACTTCAATTAAACCTTGCAATTAAATTATTAAAGGACAGATATGGCGTTGAAGTAGAATTAGTTGAACCAAGAATTCCATACCGCGAAACAATTCGCGGAAAATGCGAGGATGCAGAATACAAACACAAAAAGCAATCCGGTGGCAGAGGTCAGTACGGTCATGTACACCTTAAACTTGAACCGATGCCAAGAGGCGGTGGTTATGAGTTTGTTGATGATATAGTTGGCGGTGTTGTGCCGGGAAGGTTTGTTCCCGCTGTTGAAAAAGGTTTAAAAGAAATTATGTCCAAAGGAATATTAACCGGCAGTAAGGTTGTTGATATAAGAGTTTCTTTATTTGATGGAACCTACCATGCTGTTGATTCGGACGAAGTTTCATTTAAAATTGCTGCTTCACAAGCTTTCAAGAAAGGTTTTATGGATGCAAAACCGGTTATACTCGAACCGATTTACGATATAAACGTGAAAATACCGGAAGAATTTATGGGTGATGTAATGGGTGATATTTCAAGCAGAAGGGGAAAAATTCAAGGAATGGATTCTGAAAGCCCTTATCAAATTATTAAAGCTAAAGTTCCTTTAGCCGAGCTTCATAAATATTCTACTCAACTCAGAAGCTTAACTTCAGGACGCGGAATGTTTGCAATGAATTTTTCTCATTATGAAGAGTTACCGAAGGAAGTTGAAACTAAAGTAATAGAAGAATATCAAAAGCATAAAGAAGAAGAAGCAGAATAAAATATTTCTACTTAAATTGCGGGCGGAAGTAATATCAACTTCCGCCTTTTTATTTTATGGATAAACTCTGGTCGCCCTGGAGAAGTAATTACATCGAATCATTCAGAACTAAAAAAGATTCTGATGATTGTGTTTTATGCGAAGCTGTTAAATCGAACATTGAAAGCGATGAATCTTTGGTGGTGTTCTTTGGTAAAAACTGTTATGTAGTAATGAATCTTTATCCTTACAACAGCGGACATTTAATGATTTCTCCATACCGCCACATTTGCGATTTTAATTCCTTGCAAGAAGCCGAGATGAATGAAATAATGAAAGTTGTTGGATTATCGATTCGAGCACTTGATATAGCCATGAAACCGCAAGGATTTAATTTTGGTGCCAACATTGGCAGAGCCGCCGGTGCCGGTATCGATTCTCATCTTCATTTTCATGTAGTGCCGCGTTGGAACGGCGATATTAATTTTATGCCGGCTATTGGCGAAGTAAAAATAATTTCTCAAGATTTGCTCGAAACAAAAAGAAAATTAATTCAATCATTTAACGAAATATTGAAAAACAGCAATGACTAATAATCGATTTAAAATTTTAATCGCTCCAAATAGTTTTAAAGAATGTGCAGATTCAGTTGAAATATCAGAGTTCATAAAAACCGCAATGTTTAAACTTATTCCAGCACAAATAAGAAACAATTTTGAATTTGCTTTACATCCCATTTCTGATGGCGGGGATGGTTTTCTTCAAGTATGTCAAAGAACTTTTGGAGTTGAATTTCTCCATTTCGAAATTTCATGTCCTTTTGGTAATGATAAATTTTTCTGTCCCGTAGGTTATTATCAGCCTACAAAAACACTTTATATAGAGTCATCTGAAGTTTTGGGATTGAAAAACATTCCGCTTGAATTTAGAAAACCTATGAGCCTATCATCAAAAGGAATGGGTGAATTATTATTACAAATTTATGATTCTCTTGACAGCGGAATTCTTGAAGTTGAAAAAGTTATTATTGGAATCGGCGGAACCGGGACAAATGATTTAGGATTAGGAATGATGGAAGTATTTGGATTGGAATTATATGATGAGTTTGATAATAAGCTGGAAGTATTGCCCAAAAATTTTTCTAAGGTTAAAAAGATAGTTGTTCCGGAGTTTGAATCTCCATTTAAAATTGAATTGATATGCGATGTTGAGAATCCTTTAGTTGGAAAAGACGGTGCAAGCAAAATATTTGCGCTTCAAAAAGGAGCTACTACGGAAGAAGTTGAAGAACTTGATAAAGGATTTGTAAAAATTCTTACCGAATTGGAGATCGATAAAAAAACTATAAAAGAATTACACGGCTCCGGCGGAGGGCTTGCTGCTGCATTTAAAATATTTTTTGATGCAGATGAAAGATTTGCTTCCCAATTTATTCTACACGATTTAGGAATTCATAATAATCAATCAAACTATAATTTAGTTATTACTGGTGAAGGAAAATTAGATTCTCAGACAATTATGAATAAAGGTGCTATGATTGTTGTTGATGAATTTGCTCAGAAAAATATTCCAGTTTATTTTATTTGCGGTCTTACGGAAGGAGCCCTTCCTAAAATGAATAATCTTAAAGTTCTTGAACTTGCAGAATATTTTAATTCACAGGAAGAATCAATTAAAAAAATTGAGCAGGGTATTGAACTAGCTTGTAAGAGAATTGTAAAAGATATCATTCAAGGCTTTACTGTCAAAAATTCAAATTAATAAAATTTTATTCTCTCTCGTTTTCAAACCTCTTTAAGGAAAATATGGAAGAAAATATTGAAATAAATCCAAGGGTTGTAATTTCCGCTTTAGATGAAATTCTTGGGAAGAAATTTCCGGTACTCGATGACGGCTTTGTTCGAGTAATTGATTACATGGGCGGCGATGAATCCATTGTTCAGGCGGCACGAGTTTCTTATGGAAAAGGAACGAAAAAAATATCTGAAGACACCGGATTAATTAGGTATTTGATGAGGCATCAACATACAACTCCATTTGAAATGTGCGAGATTAAATTGCATGTGCGTGTACCTATGGATACCTGGCGGCAATGGATTAGACACAGAACTGCAAACATTA
>Ga0233422_10000449_pt1 | contig 20883 bp, 28 predicted proteins | sample Watercolumn_Mata_2_FD_182724 | JGI IMG/M metagenome (GOLD analysis project Ga0233422, IMG submission 182724) | Freshwater microbial communities from Lake Matano, South Sulawesi, Indonesia - Watercolumn_Matano_2014_110_MG | ecosystem: Environmental > Aquatic > Freshwater > Lake | place...
CTCTGTCTTCTCTTGAGATTTCTGCAAATTCTGGAGTAACAATTATAATGTTGTCTCCAAATCCTGCAATATTTCCACCAATTGCCTCTGCTGTTTTCTTTATTTTTGAGATTGCTCTCTTCAACTCAATAACATCTTTTGCTTTCAAAGGCTTGATGTCAACAATCGCAATTGTGTAACCCTCTCTTAAAGAACTTAAAATAGAATTTATGTCATCAAACTGTTTCAGAACAAATGGTTTAACAACAACTTTTGCTTTTTTATCCTCTTGTCCTAAATCAATCTCAACATATTCTGCCTCTTCTGGAGCGCTTGAAAACAACCCTTTTATTTTATCAAATACCATAATAGAACTAATTATGATAGGAGTTTATAAATATTTCTATTCTTTTTTGCTATATAGAAAAATTATTTTTTTCAAAGAAGCAGGCTCGAAATTCTTATTATTTTGTCTTGCTTACTTCTTTGTCTTCTCTGATTGCTTGGTTTCTGAGATTTCTTTTACTATTTCTTCCCTAAAAACAGTGGCTTTTTCTGCAAGAGACGCTTCCTGCTTTTCTATTGCCTTTAATCTGAGCTCTAAAAGCTTCTTTTTTTCTTCTAACTCTTTTAATAAAGAGTCTTTAGAAGATTTTATCATAATATTTCCAGTAATTTTGTATACCTCATCTTTGCTTTTCTTAACTTCTTCTAAAGCTGTGTCTGTTTCATTTAGCTCTATTTGAAAAGCCTGCTTTTGCATAAGAATATTTTGTAGATTTTGTTCTAGAAGTTGTAATTCCTGTATCTTGCTTTCGGTATTCTTGTCCATAGTTACACTGCTTTTATCTTAACCATAGCCTGTCTTGGCTTGTAGAAAATTTTAGAATTGCAGTTAGGACAGGCAAATCTCTTTTCCAGAGCTTTATCTGAGATTTGTTTTCCGCATTTAAAACATTTGTATGATGCCATATTATTAGTTATAGTTTTTGTTTATAAATTTATTTAATTATTAATTTTCAATATAGTAAGCATTTGAAGCAAAGGTCTTATTGCACTTCTTGCACTGCCAGATTGCAGTTGCTTTTCTTTTTAGTTTTAAAGCTTTACAAAAAGGACATTTCTGTTTTTTCCTCTGCAAATCCTCTACCTTATTAAGGCGGGCTTTTACAACTGTTCCATATCTTGACTGGAATCTTCCTGAGTGTGATATTTTTTTGGTTGACATTTTTATTATATAAGTTAAGGTAAAAGGTGGTTTTTAAAGCTATTTATAGATGGGGCAACCAGGATTTGAACCTGGGCTACGTACTCCCAAGGCACGGGTCTTACCAAGCTCGACTATTGCCCCATTATTTTAACCAGCCAATCTCATTTATAAACTTATTTACGCTGGTTGATTTAACATAAAGATTGATCTGCTTAGTGATTGTGCCATCCTTTTTATTATTTCCTTTGATTATCCAAATATTTGAAGTTTCTATATTAAAATAAGCATTTAGTAACTTTTTTATAGAATCAACAAATTTAACTCCATCAGCAAGCCTACTTTCTTCTTTATGAAAATTTATTTTTATTATCTCTTTATTTTTTGAGTGTTTGTATTTGCTCCCCTCACAAAAAAAGAGTATTTTTAAATATTCTCTTGTTAATTCTTTATCTTTTCTTATCCAGCTTGGAATACTAAACTTCTTTGCTACTTTCTCTCCATTTGGAATTCCTAATTTGACTAATTCCTTGCAAATTGCAGTATTAAAAACAATATAGATATGAGTAACTTTATTTGTTCCAGTATAATTTAGCTTATATTTTCCTTTTATTCCGAATTTATTTTCTATGATTTCTTCAAAATCTTTCAAGGGAGCCAAATATTTGGATGACAAGAAAAAGGCACTTAAATCCTTATAGATATGCCCATCTGATACAAGATACGCTGCTATTTTAGCCATTTCTTTGTCTTTTCTAAATGCATTTCTTGGAAATTTTGTAATAATTTTATGATTTATCTCTAATCCCATCATTTCTTTTGATTTATTGAAGGAGCCAAGATATTGGCGACATCTCCATGCTAGTTTTGGTATTTCTCTTCTTGTTGGAGAATGTTTTAATTGATTTGCTTTTTGTTTTAGTTCAAAGAGTATTTCCTCTTTCAGTTCAGGAGTTATTTTATATCTTTTCATCTTTCTGCTGTTTATTAAAGAACTTATAAGATATAAACTCGTGTTGTAACTCTAGAATAAACCTAATTATTTCTTCTTGGCTTCAGGCTTTGCTGCCGGTGCTGGCGCGGCTGTTGCTGCAGCTGCTGGAGTTGCTGCGGCAGGAGTTCCTGGAGCAGGTGCTGTTGTTGCAGCTGCTGCTTTTGCAGCTTCTTCTGCTGCTTTTGCTTCCTCTTCCTTCTTGAGCATCTCGTCTTGCTTGGCCTTTAGATTCTTAAAATAATCTTTCAAACTTTTCTTTTTATCCTCGTCTAATTGAGTTTTTTCTGATTTAATTTCTTTATCGTATTTTCCTGTATCAATATCTTTCTCAACATCTTTTGCATCCTTGCTTTCAACTAAAATTCCCAAACTTTGACATGTGCCAATGACTGATTTGACAGCTGATTTGAAGTCTTTCTCAAGCATATCTGCATGTTTTGTCTTTGCAACATCGATTATTTCTTCTATTGAAAGATTTCCGACCTTTATTTTTTTAGCAGAGCCAGACGCTTTATCTAGAGCAAGCTTTTTTTTCAAAAGAACAGCAACAGATGGAGATTTAACAGAAACTTTAAATGATTTTGATTTGGGATCGATATCCAATTCAACAGGCACTTGCATTCCTTTGAAGCTAGATGTAGAAGAGTTAACATCTGAAATTACTTTTCCGATATTTATTCCTAAGGGGCCTAGCTTCTGTCCGATTGCTGGCCCTGGTTTCATGTCTCCGCCTTCCACTAGTAGTTTAATTATCATTTTTATTGTTCTCCTTTATTAGCTTCTTCTAATTCCTCTCTTCTAATTACTTTAACATTATCGAGTTTAACAGTAACTGGAATTGGGACTGCAGCCCCTAACAAGCTAACAACTACTTCTTCCTTTTGTTTGTCTATTCTTAAAACTTTCGCTTTTTCTTTTTTGAATGGCTCTGCAAGTATTTCTACAATATCATCTTTTTCAATTTTCATCTCTGTGACTGCTGGCTCAATCATGTTTTTTATCTCTTCATAAGAAACAGTCTTGCCAACTATGCCTTTTACATAAGGAAGATTAAATGCAGCTTCTTCTGCTGAATCTCTGTCAGCTGCCTCTAGAAAGATATATCCTTTTACTCCGTGAGGACGTGCTACAGAAAAAACTGATAAAGATTTTTTAGAAGCTCTATCTGCAATCATGTCGACTGCTTTGTCTTCTTTGTTTGTTGTGACTTTTATTACAAATATCATTTTTGCCCAGCTACCCTCTAGCTTAAAAATTAAGTGAAAAGTAGTAATATAAGTTAAAAAACGACATTTATAAATCTTTCTTTATGTCCCAAACATATTCAAAATAATAGAAATAACAAATCCAATTGCGCCCAATATCAGTAATCCTAAAGCTGAAATTTTTGCTATACTCTTAAATTCTTCTTTGCTTGGCTTTCTTAAAAGTTGCCAAACTCTTGCACACTGCTGCAAAAATCCCTGAATATATTCTTTAAAGTTCATAATTATATCTAGAAGAATGACTTTTTAAATCTTTATCATCAAGAATACAAATTCTTATAAACTAATTATAGTGGAATAGCTTATGACTGTTGGATATGATAGACCGAGACCCGGACTAGCTAACTATGTTAGATTTTTAGAGCAAGTTTCTAGAAGAGTAGGAGCACTTAAAAAAACTGGCTTGGGAATTACTCTTTACGGAAGCTATGTAAGAGGAGATTTTATTATCGGAGAGAGTGATATAGATAATGTTCTTGTTTTTCCAAGCAATGTTGTAACTGATAAAGCTCTTTTCAGAGAGGTTTCAGATAGACTTGCAGTTGCAGCAAATGAAACAGATTTTCCAATGGATGAACTATTTCAAGTCTGTCCTATTGATGTTGGAATTGCTAGAGATAGAAGATTTAACTCTTTAACAGAAGAATTTGAAGATTATTTTAGATTAGAGAGAAGAGTGCTGTTTGGAAAGGATTATACTCTTCAGTTTTCTTATGATGGAATGAAGCCAGGAGATATGTCTGCAATAAGCCACAATCTAAGAAAAACAAGACAATCATTGCTATTTTCTTCTTATACTAGATTAAGAGATATGCCTGCTTTTGTAAAAGGGTTCAGATCAACTTTAAAAGCTGCAAGCAGAGCTTCTAAGCAGATCTTGCATCTTGCAGACGGAAATCTTAGAAGAAGCAGATTTTCTGCACTAGGCGAGATGCAAAGATTTTTTCCAGATGTTGATGTTGAGCCATTGAGAACTATGCAAAAGCTTTACACAAACCCTTCTCAGTTAGATATTGTTTATCAGCATCCAAGAGAGATGGCTGAATATTGGGATAGATTTATGACTTTTTTTGAACAAGTTGTTAAAGCTTATATAGAGAAATTTCCGCGAGATTAGCATACATGATTAGAATATTGCATTATTGCGTCAAAACTTGCTAGAGCTCTTTCCCATAAATCTTCTCCAAAATAATTCTCGCCAACAATGTGATGTCGGCCTCCAGGCAGTCTTTCTAAATGCCTTCTAAATAAATCAGGCATCATTAACTCTGCATGCTCCATTTTTACATCTCCGATTTTAGCGCCTGAAGCAGTCATTACAACAGGGCCAGCACACCGCATTCTAAAATTAACAGTAAATAATCTTCTCCCATTTTTACTTTCGCTGTATAACATAAACTGTCTTTGTTCTGGTTTAAATGGAAGTGTTAGTCCAGAAACATCAGCGCCATAATTTACAGTTTCTAATCTTGTCGGCTTTTCTTTCTCGTTAAGATGAGTTATATAATCAAAAACATCCCTAGTTAAAAGAGCTACTCTTCTATCTTGAGAAGAATGTGCTCTAACCTCTTCGATCATAGGCCAGTCGTATACTGTAAAAAGCTCGTGAGTTCCTCGAGCAATCATTAAATCATCTCTTACACATCTTCTTACAGCTTTTTCTTGGAATCCATTCTCACTCATTAAAAAATAAGATGTATTCGGTTTATAAGAATTATTGAACTAGAAAATAACTATTCAACAAATTCTATTCCTAATTCCTCTTCTATTTCCTGCTGCTTGGCAGATTCTGTTAGATTTCCTGGCCCGAGAATCTGACTGCTCTTGACTCCTGTAACAATAAGCATAACTCTGACTGTTTTTTCCATGTCTTCTGAGATTTGAGCTCCCCAGATCATTCTTGCATCTTCTGAAATTTTTTCTCCAACTGCCTCTATAATTTTCTTTGCCTCTTCTAAAGATAAATCAGTTCCTCCGATAATATTTATTAGAGCGCCAGAAGCTCCTGAAATATCCACATCTAGAAGAGGATTTTCAATTGCTTTTGCTACGGCTTCTGTTGCTCTATTTGTTGAATCAGCCTCTCCCATGCCAATTAAAGAAACCCCACCATTTTGCATAACTGCTTTTATGTCAGCAAAATCTAAATTAACCAGGCCTGCCCTTGTTACTAGTTCTGTTGTTCCTTTTACAGCATTTGTTAGAATTTCGTCTGCAACTTTAAAGGCTGTATGAAGAGGCAATTCTGGAGCTATTTCTAATAATTTATCATTTGGAATTACTATTAATGTGTCAACAATAGATTCCATTCTTTCTAAGCCAGACATAGCATTTTCAAGTCTTTTTCTGCCCTCTATTGTAAAAGGAAGAGTGACAACTCCGATTGTTAGAGCGCCGTTTTTCTTTGCGATTTCTGCTACAACGGGAGCAGCGCCTGTTCCTGTTCCTCCGCCAAGTCCACAAGTTATGAAAACCATATCACAGCCAGAAATCTTTCCTTTAATCTCGTGTTCTGACTCTTTTGCTGCTTCCTCGCCTATTTTAGGGTTGCTTCCTGCTCCTAAGCCATGTGTCAATTCCTTACCGATTAAAATTTTCTGATCTGCGTTAGTATATAATAAATCCTGAGCATCTGTGTTTACAGCTATAAATTCAGCTCCCTTAATGCCGATCTCCCTCATTCTAGAAAGAGTATTTCCTCCGCCGCCCCCAACACCAATTACTTTTACTTTTGCATTTTGCTTTTTAAGCAACTCTTCTAGCTCTTTATCTATTGCTGTTAGTTCGTTTGAAGGAGAGTATTCTTCTACACTAGCTTCCTCTTTTAATATAGCCATAACTGAAATAGAAGTCTTGGGTTTTTAAGGATTATTGTGTTATTTTATATTTGTTGTTTTTCTTCCTTCTTTTCTTCTTGCTTGATTTCTTTTTCTTCAAAAACCATGTCTAGATTTAACAGCTCCTTAAATTTGTCCTTGTAAGTCAAGATAAACTTTTCTAGCTGTTTTGGAGCTTTTATTATTATATTGCTATCTTTTACTTCAAATTCTGCATATTTTCCATAAAAGAATTCTTTCAAAGCCCTTGCCTTTTCTTCTACAGCCTCAACCTTTCTCTTTATTGTAAACTTGTAGATAACATCTTTGCCTGCAAGAGGATTATTCATATCGATTGTTACTCTTCCTCCTGTAACAGAAATTATTTTTGCGAGCATATTATCTAATGCTAGAACTAATCCGGGATAAGGCTTGATATTTCTTTCTAGAAAAGCTTTTAGAGGATAGACTCTAACTAATTTTTTATCTCTGTTTCCAAAAGCCTCTGTTGGCTTTAGCTCTAGCTCATATTCTTTGCCAAGCTCTTTGCCTGGAAAAGCAGAATCTAATCCTTTTAAGATCATTCCTTGGCCGATACAGATTAAAGAAGGGGCGACTTCTTCTTTGAAACCAATCTTTTTAGCTTCTTCTTTTATATTAGTATCATAGACGTCTCCGCCTTTGACTCTGGCGATAAATTCGAATTCAATAAAATCTCCTTTCTCTACTTTCATATTTCTATCTTGAAAGAGCCATATTTAAAAGTTTGGATTTAGTTAGATTTAAAAACCTACTTGGAATTTAATTTTAATGGGTCAACTACTTAATGCTACAGAGATAAAACCTGGGATGAGTTTTATAGTGGATGGGGCTGCGGTGACAGCAAAATCAATAGATATATCAAAAACAGGAAAACATGGGGCAAGCAAATGCAGAATAGAAGCTGAAGGAATTTTAGATGGAAAAAAGAGAATAGTTACTGTTCCAGGACATGAAAGATTTGAAACTCCAGATGTTGACAAGAGAAGAGGACAAGTTATGGCTGTTTCAGGAGATAATGCGAGTGTTATGGATTTAGAGAGTTATGAAACCTTAGATGTTCCAATAAGTGAAGAATTAAAGGGCAATGTAAAAGAAGGGATGCAGATAGAGTATTGGATTTTAATGGGACAGAAAGTAATAAAGAGAACTACCGGAGGATAAAATGGCTACAAAAATTCCAGTTGCGCAAGAAAGATTGTTTAGAAATGTTTTTGTTTGTAGAGATTGTTCTACAAAAGTAAGAGCAGAAGCCAGAAAGATAGTTGAGGGAAAAGTTCGATGCAGAAAATGTGGCAAGAGGCACTTTAGGCCTATAAGGAAAAAGTAAGATGAGTTTTTTAGTTTATGATTTAACTTTTCTTGCTATATTTGTTATAGCACTAGTTTTATTATTTATTATAAAAAGAAAGAACTTCAAGTGGGAGGGGATTCTTTTATTATACAGAACAAAAATTGGCTTGGACTTTATTGATAAGACGAGCAAGAAATACAGAGGATTGATAGGAAAATCAAGATATCTTGTTATTATTGTTGGATATTTATTAATGATAAGTATGCTCTATTTGCTATTCCAGCTTCTTTATGTTTTTCTTAAAAGGCCGGATATTGTAAGAGAGATAAAGATTCCTCCGCTTACACCTTTAATTCCTTATCTACCAAGCATATTCAAGCTTGATTTTTTACCTCCATTTTATTTTACATACTGGATAATAGCTATTGCCTGTATTGCTTTATTTCACGAATTTGCACACGGAATATTTGCAAAGTATGCTGGAGTTAAAGTTAAGTCAACTGGATTTGGATTTCTTGGTCCTTTTTTAGCTGCTTTTGTCGAGCCAGATGAGAAACAGATGCAGAAAAAAAGTAAGTTGGATCAGCTAGCAATATTGGGGGCTGGAACTTTTGCTAATAGTGTGATAACAGTACTAACTTTTATTTTATTAGTATTATTCTTTTTAGTAGCTTTCAAAGCTTCTGGATTTATTTTTAATAGCTATACTTATTCCTATGTAAATGCTTCTGGGATAACTTCAATTAATAATATGTCTGCTAATAGCTTTATTCCTGGAAATAATACTATTCTGAATATAACAGTAGATAACAGAACTTTTGTTGTTAATGCGAGCAATATTTCTGCTTATATTAATAATGGACTGATAATAAGAGCATATCAGGATAGTCCTGCATTAAGACTAGGAATTACAGGAGCAATTGTTAAAATCAATGACTATAAGATAGAATCTCTGTCTGATATGTCTAATGCTATGAAGAATTTCAAGCCAGGAGATAATATAACATTAAAAGTTTTTAATGGAAGCTCTAATGTTGATTATAATATTACTCTGGCTAGAAGCTATGAAAATAGCAGTCTGCCTTTAATAGGGGTTGGGTTTTTGAAAAGCCAGAGAGCTGGATTGTCAGGAAAGTTTTATTCTTTAATTTCATCTTTTAAAAAGCCAGAAGTTTATTATACACCTAGATTCGATGGAGATTTTGTTGTTTTTATTTATAATTTAATATGGTGGCTTGTGATAATTAATTTTAGTGTTGCACTAGTAAATATGCTCCCTTTAGCTTTATTTGATGGCGGAAGATTTTTCTATTTGACAGTCTTTGCGATAATCAAAAGAGAGAAAGTTGCGAAATATGCTTTTACTTTTGCGACTTATTTAATTTTGTTAATTTTTGTTCTGCTAATGGTTTTCTGGGGATTAGCTTTTATGTAAAGTTTTCTTGAATTTTTGTCGACGGTAAATTTTAAGCTTAATTTTTAAGATTTTGAAAAATCTGAAAATTTGGCATAAGTATATAAACTGAAAAGATATTATTATTTAATAAAAGGATCCAGAAATTTCTGGCAAGAATAAGTTACGAGGTGATTCAAAATGGCAAAAAGAAAAGCAAAAAAGAAAAAAAGAAGATAATAAGATTAAAATAATCTGATTTTGTTTTAAATTAGCCGCGATTTTTTATTTTTACAAAGGTTTAAATTTCTCTTTCTTTATGATTTTATATGGTAGATAAGAAACTCATAGAAAATTTGAAAAAACAGCACTACTCTATTGCTGGAAAGCACTCTGCTGTTCAAATTTTTAATGCTGTCAAATGATAAGTACAGATAAATTTAAATAGTATATTCTTCTATTGTATGCATGAAAAGAGCACGATTTAAAGATATGCGTCAACAAAGACAGTTCTTTATAGATGTCAAGAAAAAACTTGGGCTAGGAAGTAAAAGATTGGCAGAAAAATTAGGCTTAAAATTAAGAGGTGGTATTGAGAGTTATACTTTTATGAGAACTGCGCCACCCGTAGATATAATAAAAAAGCTGGAAAAGTTTTCTGGAGTAAAAGCTGAATATGATTCTGTAGAAGGCAAGGTATATTGGAAAAGGAGAGATTTTCTACCACTCCCCCCTGATGAAGCAGAAAAAATTTTGAAATTTAAATTTAAAAAAGACTATAATTTTCTTTTAGATTTGATCAAATCTAGAAATTCTATAAAAGTAATAAATAAAAAAATTCGTCTAAAGGGTTATACTTTTGATAGTAGTAAAATAAGTAGGTGCATTGGCGCTTATCGAACTAATTTATTATGCAAAATTGTTGATGCAATAAATGTGAAAAAGGATGATTTGATTGTGCCTGCAAATGTGAGGAGAGATAGAAAAACCTTGGGAATTTTGTTTAATTTAAACCACCTGAATAAAATGCTTCAAAATAAAAGAATAGCAGTGGGTATAGAATTGCAAAAGGACAGAAGAAAAATTCGAATTTTTCCATTAAGTTTTGGTAGAAATCTTTCTAAACAAAACAAAGCAATAAAGATTCTGTTAACAGAAAAGTCAGGACTAATTGCTGGGCAAAAAATAGAGTTGATACTTAACCCTGCTCTTTTCGCCTTCGAAGCTAAAGATTCAGTTTATGATATTGATGCGAGAGATATGCTAAAGTATGCATTAAAATCAGGGTTTTTATTAGATAATTACAGAAGTACCCCTGCAAATCATAAAGGAGATTTATCATTGTATTTCAAAGGAAAAAATATAATTATAGAAATTACCAAGATTGCCTCTTATAAAGGGGGTTATTCAAAAATAGGACAATGTTATATTCAAAAAAATGCTTGGCCAAATTCTATTCAATTCTTAGTTTGCAGAGAAAGTTTAATAACTGACGGGATTAAAAAACCACTTGAACAGTTAAAGGTAAATTTAATAAAGACAGATTTTGAGAAAGGATGGGGGGAAAAAGCGATAAATGAAATAACAAAGTATTTACAAAATGAAAATTGATAATAAAATGGTTAAAGAATTTGAAAAGCAAGGATATAGGTTTACTGGGAAGAATAGTGCAGTCAAAATTTGCAATTGGACTAGAAAGTCTTTGCGAAATGAAGGAGTTTGTTATAAACAGAAATTTTACGGAATAAATAGTCATAGATGTGCCCAAATTAGCTGCTCCTTGGTAAACTGCCAAAATAGGTGTCTTCATTGTTGGAGAAATCTGGATTATACTTCTGATTGTGCAGAGATTATATTTGATAAACCATTAGATATCATTAATAATACTATTAGAGAACAGCAAAAAATTTTAAAGGGGTTTGGTGGAAATAAAAAAGCAGACAAAAAAAAATATAAAGAAGCAATGCAACCTTTGCATTTTGCTATAAGTTTGGTTGGTGAGCCAACTTTATATCCAAGATTAGCAGAATTAATAGTAGAATTAAGAAAACAGAAAAAAACTAGTTTTTTAGTTACAAATGGTTTGCTTCCTGAGGCTTTGAAGAAGCTAGAAAAACAAAAAGCCCTGCCTAGTCAGCTTTATCTAAGCTTAAATTATCCTAATGAAAATTTATTTAGAAAAATAACTCAGAATAAAAGCAGAAACGCCTGGAAAAAGTTTAATGAAAGCTTATCTCTTATGAAGAAGTTGAAAACAAGAAGGGTTTTAAGAATGACTCTTGTTAGAAATCTTAATCTTGGATTTGAAGAGGAGTATGCAGAGCTAATAAAAAAGGCAATGCCTGATTTTGTAGAATGTAAGGGATATGTTTCAGTAGGATTTGCAAGAAAAAGACTTGGATATGAAAGAATGCCAGATCTGGAGGAGATTAGGAAGTTTTCTACAAATTTGCTAAAATATCTTAAAGGGTATAAAAAACTTGGAGAGCATGATTATAGCAAGATTGTTCTGTTAGGCAGAGATAAAAGAAAGATGAAGATTAGGCCAGAAGAAATTTAATGTTTATTCAGGAATAAGCAGGCACTATGGGAGAGATTATGGAAGGGAAGCGCCTCTGCTAAAATTTGACAGGGCTGCTCTGTATTTAATAATGGATGGTTGTAAATTTCTTTTTTTTCGCAACTAGAATTTGTTGCATTTCCGAGAAAGATAAATTGATTATTTTTATAGATATAAGGCAGGGAATTAACTTCTTCTTGAGTGAAACTATCATCATAGGTTACATCTCCTAAAAAGAGAATTACCGTTTCATTTTTATCCACAAACTTTGATAAATTTCCAAATCCAGGATAAGTATTTTCAGTGTAATAGCTGATTAGCACCCAGTGCGGAGAACGGAAGGCACAAGACTGCATACCCAGCTCTTTGATTTTATCTGCTGCTTCTTTAAATTTGTTGTCGTAATTTCTATTAATAAAAAATCCTGAAGCAAGAGCAAATGTCGATAAAATAAAGATAATTATTAAAATTATGGATGAGATTTTTAGAATATCCACTTTCTTATATTTCTTAGCTAGAAAGAGAATTCCCAGAGTTGAAAAAAAGGCAAATGGAAGAGATAGATTAAAGAGATATCTATCAATTTTGAATGGAATTTTAAAGCAGTCGTATAAGACAATAAAAGCCAGTGCTGAGAATAAGAGATAATTCTTCCAATCTGATTTTGATCTTTTCTTGAAGATATCATATAGAGCGATACTGATTCCAAATAAGATAAAAGGAAGATAAAATCCAGAAATGTGAAGAATATTTTTTAGAGGAAAGGGTTCGGTTAGAGCCTGTCTGAATAAAACATTTAGAGCATAGGAATCAATTATGCTGTAAAGCCAGTTTCCTAGTGCAAAATAATTATAGATAAACCAGGGAGCAATTATTAATAGGAATAGCAAGATATTCTTGATTATTTTTTTAATATTTCCTGTAAACAAGAGAAGAGGAGTAAAGTATAAGAGATTGTATCTTACTAGAAAGGCTAGTCCTAAAAAGTGGCCTGACAGCTGTTTATTAAGCATAAAAACAAGAAATAATTCTAGAAAAGATAAAGCAAAAAGTTCTGTTCCAACACTTAATCCATTAAGAACTATGAATGGACTGAAGCTAAAAAGATAAAAAATTAGTCTTGTGTATGTCTTTTCTTTGTAATTTTTAAAAACAATATCTGAAAGCTTGATGTTTGCATAGAGAAAAATAAGTGAAACAAGTATTATATAAAGAAATTCCCCAAAAAATCCAAAAATAATAAAAGGAGCTAGGAAGATGCTAGCTAGTGGAGCTCTATAAACTTCATAGTATGTTCCATTATAGAAAAAATATCTGGCATTCATAACATAAGAATTAAAATCCCATGATTGAGATGCATAGTGCTGATAAGCAAAAAATGCAGTCACAATTAGAAATACCAGCACTAAAAGCCTGTTCTCTTTAATAAAAGTTAGAAGCTTATTTTCGCCCTTTTTCTCCGTCATATATAGAGAATAAAGATGAGATTTTTAAATCTTTAGAATGGAACAAATATTCTTGCGATTTCTTCGTCTGTCAAACCTCTTACAAATCTCGAGGCAAAAGGATTCATCTTAACAGCTCTTACTTTTTGGAATACTTTTTTGCCAAATCCTTTTCTCATGCTATCAAGAGTTGCAAATAACAAGATTAGAGCATCATTTTCTGTTTCTGGCTTGTCTTCCAGCCAGAGAATTTCTCCTCTTCTAAATTGAGTCTTTCCAAGGGAGAGAGGATATTGAAATAGCTGGAGAAGCATTCTCGCATATAAATTTAGAGCATGTCCTGCATTTTGTTCTCCATAATCTATTGAAAGAGAGATGTCATCAAAGTCATTTGTTAGTCCATAACCTCTTGCTCCTCTTTTTTGAACTCCCCCTTCGGTTAACATGCAAGGAGATAAATTATATCTAGCCATTAGAGCTGAATTTAGAATAGTCACAATCAAGCCAGAATGAGCAATCTTCTCTTTTCTAGGAAATCTCAAGCCAACATACCTATTCCCTGTTCTCCAGATATCTGTGGGAATTAATTTTCTGCCTGCTTTTTCTTCATTATCGACTAATTTATAATAGTTATCCCAAGTTGCTTTACAACTCTCACAGCCTACTCTTGAATAATTAACTTTGTCTGCAACATAAGGCTCTCTTACTATGCCATCTAGTTGCTTGCAACTAGGACACTCTCCTAAAATTCTAAAAGAGGTTTGTGTTTTTATCATCTAGAAAAATATAAGTCCTTCCTTAGTCAGAGCAGTAAATCTAACTCCAACTGGAAGAGATAATAAAGCAGAAATAAGAGCCATGTGCTCCCTGCCCTCTCCTGAAGCAATAGATAAAGCAACTTCTGTGCCGTCTATCTTGCCTTCTAATTTTTTGAGAATTTCCTGCTTCATCTCAATTATCGAGGCATTTGAATCATATAGTATAAATTCGTGAGGCTTACTAACAGAAAATTTTTTAGCAAATTCATCTCCGATAATTATAATTTTATCCCAATTTTCTCTAGTTATTAAGCCAGCTACCTGCGCCCAGGTGCCTTTTCCAGAAGATAATAATGCGACTAGTTCCATAGAGCCATGAAAAGAGTTACATTTATAAGGTTTTATGTGATGAAAAATAACAGTCTGAGCAAAATGGAAGCTGAATTGCAAAACAAGAATGAGAGTTTATCCGACATACTTGAATCTGACTTAGAAGAACAGGCTTCTTTATTTATGATTCAGGCAACAAGGCATCTTAGAAGAGGGGAAGAGATGGATGCAGAGGTTTGTGTTTCTTTAGCTCTTGGAAATTATATATATCTTGAAAGCTTGGAAGGAATTAGTCGATGCAAAAAATCTCTTAGAAGTATGGGATATTTTCAAGCAGAGGTAGAAGAGCTGGCTCAAAGAGGTTATAAGGCGGCAGTAGAATTTGTTAAATTTTTTCAGAAGGGAACAAAAACTGCAAGAGAGTATAGGGAGCTTATGACGCCAGTAGGTTTAAAAGGTTTTGAAGATTAGTGTACTAAACAAAGATGGAAATTCCTTTATCAGAAATAACACTAAGAAAATATGAGAAGCCGTATCAACTTGGAAGAAGAGAGCTTGTTAAGAAGATTTGCTTATCTTTAGGATTATTACAGGCAGGAGATTCAAGAGATGTTGTTGTTGATGTGCTTTTAGTTTTATTAGAAGCAGGAAAAGAGAGAAAACAGCTTACATCTGATGAGATAAAAGCAAAAGTAGAGGAGACAAGAAAGCAAAACAGCTTGGAAGCAAAAGGAATAGCAGAAAGCAATATTAGACGGCAGTTGAAGAGGCTAGCAGATCTAATGATTGTTGATAAGAAGCAGAATTTATATAGTATTTCTGAATTCGCCTCTCTAAATGAGATATTTGAACAAAAGATAGAAAAATTTATGCTTCCACAGATATTAGAAAGAGTTAAAGAGTATCTGAAGGAATTAGATAAATAGATTCTAGAGTATAGATTTGTTTTTAAAGCAAGGTTTTTTAGATGAATTATGGAAAGCGGAGTTGCTCCAAGAAGAAATGAATATGAGGCTGCAGAAACAGATGTAGGATGCAGTGTTGGCACAACAGTTGCAGTTGCAGTTTTTAGGAAAGACGGGCAGAGAGAAGAATTTAGAGGAAGATTAACAAGAGCAAGAGGATTATATGATTTATCAATTGATGGAAGAGTTGTATCTAAAAGCAGCAGAGGAGATAGGGTTGTTCATATAGCAGAAGGCAATGGAAGAATAATATATTCTGAAAATTAGCAAGATTTAAATAGCCTTTTTCTATTCATAAATTAGCCATTAACTACATCATCAAAAGCTATATTCTGGCTTAGATGCTTTGGTAGGAGGCGAGCAATTTCACGAGACTAAATAAAGGCATTTCGAGTGAGATTGCGAGTAGGTCAACTATGGAAAAGCAAGATGTAATAAAAGCTCTAGAAGAGCTAAAGAAAAATGAGAAGAGAAAGTTTTCTCAGTCAGTAGACTTAATTATAAATTTGCAGAAATTTGATATTAAAAGAGAAAATGTTAATCTAACTCTAAATGTGCCAAATTCAATAAGTGAGAAGAAAGTTTGTGCTTTTCTAGAGAAAAAATCTTCTTTAGTTGACACAGTTACAAAAGAGCAGTTTGACTCTTATAAAGATAAGAAGAAGCTGAAGAATCTAACTAAGGGATATGACTTCTTTATAGCAAACATAAAGTTAATGCCAGTAATTGCGACTACATTTGGAAGAGTTTTAGGCCCCTTAGGAAAGATGCCGAGCCCTCAATTAGGAATTTTGAATGATGAAAGCGAGAATTCTATTAAAGCCATGCTCAAGAAGATAGAAACTGTCTTAAAAATTAAGACAAAAGAGCCAAGCATAAAGATTTCAATAGGAAAAGAAAGCATGGATGATGAAAAGATTGCTGCTAATGTTTTATTTGTCTATAATGCAGTGCTGAATGCGCTGCCTAAGAAAATCGAGCAGATAAAAAATGTCATGATTAAATATACTATGACTCCAGCTATAAAGCTTAAATTCAAGTAAAATGGCAAAAAAAACTAATAAAAAAGCAAAACAAGTTGATGAACTAGTCGCATTTGTAAAAGGCAATAGAAGCGTTATTATAGCTAGCATAAAGAATCTGCCTGCTGCAAATTTTCAGGAGATAAGAAAGAAGATAAGAGACAAGGCTACAATAAAGGTATACAAGAAAAATATAATATTAAAGGCTATAGAGAAGATAGAAAAAGGATTTATTAAGGAGATGAAAAATTATGTTGTTGAAGATTCTGCCCTGATATTTACCAAGATTGATCCTTTTTAACTTTCTGCTATTCTAGCAGATAATAGAACTGCTGCTAAGGCAAAGCCAGGACAAGATGCGCCAGAAGACATTATAATAAGAGCAGGACCAACTGATTTAGTTCCAGGACCAGCAATTTCTCAGCTTGGCAGCCTGGGCTTAAAAGTTGCTGTTGAAGAGGGAAAGATTGCAATAAGAGAGGATAAAATAATTGTACAAAAAGGAGCTAAGATTAATGATGCCGCAGCAGATATTATGGGAAAGCTCGATATTAAGCCATTTAAGATTGGTTTTGAGCCGCTTGTTGCATATGATGTTCAGGAAGATAAGTTATACAAAGATGTAAAAGTAGATAAGGAGAAGGTTTTGGAATCTTTCAAAAATGCTTATGGAAGAGCATTTGCTTTTGCATTCTCAATAGGATGGATTTGCAAGGAAACTCTTGGCTTGCTTTTAGCAAAAGCAAATGCAGAGGAAAAAAAGATAGAAGAGATAATCAATAAAACTCAGGGAGGAAATAAATAAATGGAATACATATATGGAGCTTTGCTTCTTCACAAGCTAGGACAACAGATATCAGAGTCTAGTTTGAAGAAAGTTGTTGAGGCTACTGGAAAGGAAGTAGATGACGCAAAAGTTAAAGTTCTAGTTGCAAGCCTACAAGGAGTAGACATTAGCAAAGAACTAGAAACAGCTACAATTGCTGCTGCACCATCTGCTGGAAGCTCAGGAGCTGCACCAGAAGCAAAGAAGGAAGAGAAGAAGGAAGAGAAAGCTGCAGAAGCTGCAGAAGGACTTTCTGCTTTATTCGGTTAGTCGCGTTTTTATCTTAGTTTAGACTAACCTCACTAAAGTCAATTGGAATTCTAGTTCTTTATAGTTATTAGAGCACAATAAAGATTAAAAACTTCTAGTTAATAAAAAGTGAATGAAGGCGAACACTGTCAGAATAATGAATGACGTTGAAGGAAGCGGCTTTCACTTACAATATTCTTATGGATGTAGAAGTTATGGCGGGGGATATAACCCAACAAAAGAAGAGAGAGTAAATTTATCTCCACAAGAAGCGTCTATGGCTGCTTGTTTAAGGGGATTAAGAGAGCTTCCAATAGATTTTTATGCAAGAGGAGTTGAGCTGGTTTTTGAAAAAAATTTAAGAGCTAGTGAAGCTGACAGAAGAGTTATAGAAGAGGTGATTAAAGGATTAAAGAAAGCTGCAAGAAAAAGAGGAGAATGAGATGGATTTAAGATTAAATGCAAATGCGATTATTGAAAATGATAAAGGAGAAGTTCTTGCAATAAAGTTGAAAAAAGGATTTTTCTCAGGAAGATTAAGCCTTCCTGGAGGGGGAATTAACGCTGGAGAGACAGGAGAGGAGACAATAATCAGAGAGATAGAAGAGGAAACAGGAATAAAAATAAGGGAAAAGCCGAGAACACTTGGATTTTGCGAGATTATTAATTCAAAATTTGATTCTCATAGAGTTGTTTTATTATTTTATTGTAGAACAAATGCTACTCCCATTGAAACCGAGGAAGGAATTCCTAGTTGGAAGAAGGTTGAAGAAATACAAGAAGAGGGAATTCCGTTTGCAAAAGAGACATTAAGAATATGGAAAGCAAGAGAGAATTATTTTAAAATTTTAGAATAATTTGAGAAAGATTTATATTCGATTAAGGCTTTTAAACTGCATGAAAAAGAGTGAAAAAATTGCATTATTTCTTGGAATGCTTAGTGGAGATGGATGTCTACCGATTAAACATAGTGGAGAAGGCTTTAGAGATTATGCAATTCAATTTTATAATACCGACAAGAAAAAAGTAGAATTATTTGCAGATTTAACGAGAGAGTTATTTGGAGGAGAAGGCAGAATTAGATATAGCGACAGAAAAGATAAACAAAGATTGTGGGAATTCTGTAGATATTCAAAAGAAATTGTCTTAAAATTAAGAGAGTTGGGATTTCCAGAAGGAGTTAAAAGAGACGTTTTAAGAATACTAAATATAATTTTGCGAGGGAATGATAACGATAAGCTAGAATTTTGCAGAGGGGTGTTAATAACCGATGGTTGTATAAGGAAGGATAAAACAATAATATTTCATTCTGGAAGCAGACTATTTTTAGAAGATTTATCTAAGCTTATAGAGGAATTTATTAGGAAGAAAAAATCAATAAGAGAATTTATTCAGGAAGAAAAATACAAGTCATACCAGTTAAATTTAAATAAGAAAGAATCTGAACTTTTAATATCCAAATTAAAGGATAAGCCAACATGGGACAATGGTACTCCGGTAGCCTTGAGTTCTAAAACTAGATAGCTACTTTCCGCAAGGATTTCCCGGTTCGATTCCGGGTGTTGGCGTAAACAAATCACACTAGGGAAATTTAAAAATAAAATTAGCGAGCGTGATTTGTTTCAAGTGGGAAAAAGAGTTCTTGAAATATGTGGGCAGACAAACAGATAATAGAACATAGACTTGCATGCGAGATACTAAATAGAATTAAAGACGAGACTTTTAATTTTATAAGAGAGAGAAAAGCGGAAAAAATAAGCGAGTATAAAATCCAGCAGTTTATTCTTAAGAGATTTAAAAAATATAATTTAAAGAATGAAGTTGATAAGCCAATTGTTGCCTTTAATGAGAATGCTAGTAATCCTCATTATTTTCCTAAAAAGAGTTCAAAGAAGCTAAAAAATAATACTTTAATTTTAATCGATATCTGGGCAAGATTGAATAGAGAAAATGCTCCGTATGCAGATATAACTTGGGTGGCTTATTATGGAAAGATTTCAGAAGAGGTCAAAAGAGTATTTGATATCGTTATAAAAGCCAGGAATTTGAGCTTAGATTTTATAAGAGAGAAATTGCGAAAAAAAAGAATTCCAACTGGAAGAGAGGTTGATGATATTGCAGTTGAAGTTATTACAAGAAATGGATATGAGAAAAATATAAAGCATAGAACAGGACACAGTATCGGATTAAAGAGTCCGCATGGAGAAGAGAAGCATGTTAATTGCACAAATATTGACAGTTTAAAAGAAAATCTTGCATATACTATCGAGCCAGGGATATATTTAGACAAAAAGTTTGGAGTTAGAAGTGAGATTTGCTTTCTTATGAGAAAAAATCGACTTATTGTGACGACGCCTGTTCAGAAGAAGCTGATTCTGATTTAAACCAGCCCTTAACTGTCTGCCAGAAGCTTTTTTTCTCAGGAAGTGGGGGCTCGGTCTCGACTGTGATTACGGGCTTTTCCTCAACAGGAGGAAGTCTTTTTGCTTGTTTTTCTGTTACAATCTTAAATGCTCGATCTATTTCTGTTCTAGAATATCCCTGATTTATTAGAGCAAATTTTAAAGAATCTGGTGTGTATCCTTTTGCAAGATTTTTCTCTATATATGCAGTAAGATTGGCGATATATCCACTTTTTTCCATGTCTTTTATAGTATGCTGTAATTTAAAAGTTTTATTGTTTTATCTGAATTGCAAGGGCTGAGAAGCTGAATAATACTCAAATGCATCTTTCAGCTTTTCTTTTGATTCTGAATAAATAGTTAGTATAATCTCTCCTTTTTTTACTTTTTCTAGCTTCTTATTTAGATAGACTCCAGCAGTTTTATCAGCAGGACTTCCAGCCAATCTGGCAAGTTCATTAATCTTTTTGTTGTCTATGCTTGTAATCTTAGAATTCTTTTCTGCAATAATTTCTTTTTTAAAAATAGCGAGTTTTGGCTCCTTTATATCTCCGCCCTGCGCCTTTATAATTTCTCTAAATTTATTTAGTGCTTGTCCAGATTTAAGTATCTTAGAGGCGAGAGCATATCCTTTTTTAGGCTTAGCTTTTCCAGTTATTTCTAGAAGTTCAGAAGCAAGCAGCAAGGCTTTTTCCTCTAAATCAGAAGGAAGTGATTTTTCTTGCCTTAGGATTTTTAGAACATCTCTTATTTCTAGAGCAGGGCCAACCCCATTTCCAATAGGAGAGCTTCCGTCTGTTAATATAACTTTTAATTTCATATTAAAGTAGTCTCCTAAATCTTCAAATTTATTCTTGAGAGAGTTTGCCTCTTCCTTGCTTTCTATCTTTGCAGATTTTCCAAATGGAATATCTATAATAATATGAGTAGAGCCAGCTGCAATTTTCTTAGACATTATTGAAGCAAGAAGTTGTGGTTCTGGATCTACATTTAATAGTCTCTCTACATGTATCAGCTTGTCGTCTGCAGGAGACAATCCCAGTGAGCCGCCCCAAGCAAGACAGGCGTTTGTTTTTTTAACAACCTGCTTCAGTTTATCAATATCCAATTCTACAGGAGCTAAAACTTCAATAACATCTGCAGTTCCTGCTGCAGCAGTTATTGCTCTTGAAGAAGTTTTTGGGATTATTAATCCAGCAGCTGCACAAATTGGGACAAGAATCGGGGTTGTTCTGTTTCCAGCTATTCCGCCAATACAGTGTTTATCTGCTACAATAGGAGAATCAAAATCAAGCCTCATTCCAGAGTCTGCCATAGCTTCTGTTAAATCTATTATTTC
>Ga0233422_10000452_pt1 | contig 20835 bp, 12 predicted proteins | sample Watercolumn_Mata_2_FD_182724 | JGI IMG/M metagenome (GOLD analysis project Ga0233422, IMG submission 182724) | Freshwater microbial communities from Lake Matano, South Sulawesi, Indonesia - Watercolumn_Matano_2014_110_MG | ecosystem: Environmental > Aquatic > Freshwater > Lake | place...
ACAGTTCTTCATGTTAATTTAGAAAGTGCGGCAGCTGCAGATAAAATTTTTGAAACGCTTATGGGCGATGCGGTTGAACCACGCAGAGCGTTTATTGAAAAGCACGCTAAGTATGCGAACTTAGATATATAATTCTGAGGAGTGAAACGACGAAGAATCTCAAAGTATAAACGTTCGTGATCCTTCGACAAGCTCAGGATAAAAATGCACGATAAACATGCGTATCAACAGCCAATAACAAATATTGCCAGAAAAGATTTTACGGCAGTAAATAAAAATTTAACCGTTGAAAATGCGTTTGGTAAAATTAGGGAAGAGGGTGTTGGCGAAAGGATTTTTTACATTTATGTAATTGATGATGAAGAAAAACTCGTCGGCGTTTTACCAACAAGAAGACTGCTTGCGGGAAAGTTAGAACAAAAAATAGAAGAGTTAATGGTTAAAAGAATTGTGGCTCTTCCAAAGACGGCAACGGTTTATGATGCGCTTGAGTTCTTTGCAACTTATAAGTTTTTAGCTTTTCCGATTGTTGATGATGAAAGGAAGTTAATAGGCATTGTTGATGTTAAATTATTTACCGACGAATTAATTGAGGAGAGCGAAGAAGAAGAATCCGAAGCCGAAAAAGCGCAGCTCGATACGATCTTTGAAACAATTGGTTTTAGAATTAACGAAGTAAAAAACGCTTCGCCGCTTAAAGCCTGGAAAATTAGATTTCCGTGGCTGCTGGTTACAATTACAAGCGGTACTTTGGCGGCTTTATTCTCCGGACTTTTTCACGCAACAATTGAGCAAAGCTTGGTTATAGCATTTTTTTTGGCTTTGGTTCTGGGTCTTGGCGAAAGCGTTAGCATTCAATCCATGACAGTAGCGGTACAGGCTTTACATTCTGCTCAGCCAACGATGAAATGGTATTTGAAAAATTTATTTCGCGAAATTAAAACCGCATTATTGCTTGGAAGCGCTTGCGGAATTATAGTTGCAATTGTAGTAGAAATTTGGAAACAAGATCTTGTTCGCGCAATTATAATTGGAGTAAGCATTTTGTTTATTGAAATAAGTGCGGCGTTCTGGGGATTAAGCGTTCCGACGCTTCTTCACAGAACCAAACTTGATCTTAAAGTCTCTGCCGGACCAATTACGCTTGCGCTTACGGATATATGCACTATACTTTTTTATTTTGGTTTAGCAGCATTAATAATGTAAGTCTTGCTCTTGATCATAATCTTAATCTGAAAAGCGAGTAAGATATAGATAAAAAGAAAGACATGAATCCTGCTTGGTTTGGTAATATTAACAATATGAAAAAACCAGCTCATAAAATTTGAGAAATCAATATGGCAACCCTACATCACGAAAACGATCAAAAGACAATTTTAGAGATTATCAATTTGTATGAATCGAAGACAAAAGCCGGAGAGAGAAGACTAAATTTATCGCCGGGATTTCAACGCCAAGGTGTCTGGACGGAAAGAGATAGAAAAAAATTGATTGATAGTATATTGAGAAATTATCCTTTGCCCGCAATTTTTTTATATCGGAGAGAAGAAGAAGGCGAAATAATTTATGATGTCATAGATGGAAAACAACGCCTTGAATCAATTTTAATGTTTACCGGCAACAAAAGAGGTGGACGGTTTGATGCCAAAGTAATTTTGCCAGGAGAAACAGAAAAAGAATGGGTTGACTGGAATTATTTAATTAGAAACCATCTGCAACACCACGTTACGAGCTATAAATTAAACGCTATAGAGGTTAGCGGAGATCCCTCAGACATAATTGATTTGTTTGTCAGAATAAATTCTCTTGGCAAACCGCTTTCGTCAGCGGAAAAACGTCACGCAAAGTATAACCAAAGTGAATTTTTAAAGAAAGCACACTCCTTGGCTAACTATTTTGAAAAATCTTTACAAAAGAACAAAGTCCTGACGCCTGGTCAAATAACAAGAATGAAACACGTTGAATTAATGTCGGAGCTAATGGCATCGATACACGTTGGTGATGTTATAAACAAAAAGACCGCATTAGACAACATGATGAAAATAGATATTGTTTCAGCGTCAGAGGCAAAGAGATTAGAAAACAAAACCAAAGAGGCCATAAATAAAGTTTTTAGGACAATTAAGGATCTAAAACAAACTAGGTTTAAACAGATATCAGATTTCTATTCGTTGGCGGTGTTATTTTCAAAGTTTATGGAAGAGCGTTTAATTTTGTCAGACAGTAGAAAAAATAGATTAGCCAATGAACTTTTGGTAGCATTCGGCATAGGCGTAGACGAGGCAAGAGAAAGACAGAAAAAAGCAGAATCAATTCGGCCGCAACTAGAAAAACCGAGGGAATATTTATTAACAGTATTACAATCGACGGACGAAAAATCACAGAGAAAAAGAAGGGAAGAAATTTTAAGAGGAATGCTTGAAAGCCTTTTCTCTAGAAAAGATAAAGATAGAATCTTTAGCCCTGAGCAAAGAAGAATTTTATGGAATACAACAGCTGAGCGTAGATGCAAAAACAAAAGCTGTAATAAAAAATTAACTTGGGAAGATTTTACAATAGACCATATACGTCCTTACACAAAAGGAGGAAGAACCCAACTTAAAAACGCAGCTTTATTGTGCCGCAGTTGTAATTCATCAAAGGGCGGTAGATAAAAAACAAAGTTTATTATAATTCGAAAATCTTAAATCGTAAATAGAAAAAATAATGACAACCATATTCGAAAAAGTAGTTCCCGTATCACTTGAAGAAGAAATGAAATCATCTTACATCGATTATGCGATGAGCGTAATAGTTGCCCGAGCATTACCGGATGTAAGAGACGGACTTAAACCCGTTCACCGACGCGTTCTGTTTGGAATGCATGAGCTCGGTGTTCCTCACAACAAACCATATAAAAAGTCTGCACGTATAGTTGGAGAAGTGCTTGGTAAATATCATCCGCATGGCGACTCCGCAGTTTATGATTCGATGGTGCGCATGGTTCAGGATTTTTCATTACGTTATCCGTTGGTTGATGGACAAGGAAACTTTGGGTCCATAGACGGGGATAGCCCCGCTGCGATGCGTTACACCGAGGCACGGCTTGCAAGAATTGCAGATGAAATGCTTCGCGATCTTGATAAAAACACTGTTGAGTTCTTGCCCAACTTTGATGATTCGCTTCAAGAGCCTACAGTTCTGCCTTCTTACTTGCCGAATTTGTTGATTAACGGTGCAAGCGGAATTGCAGTTGGTATGGCAACAAATATTCCACCTCACAATCTGGGAGAAATTGTTGAAGGGCTTGTAACTTTAATTGATAACCCCAAATTAAAACCGGAAGAACTATTAAAGATTGTTAAAGCACCGGATTTTCCAACCGGCGGAATTATTTATGGTTATGAAGGAGTTAAGGAAGCGTTTCTGACCGGACGCGGCAGAATTATTCTTCGCGCAAAAGCAAATATTGAAACGCTAAAGAACGATAGAGAAAATATTATCATCACGGAAATTCCGTATCAAGTAAATAAATCGGCACTTATAGAAAAAATGGCGGAGCTTGTCCGCGATGGAAAAGTTGACGGCATTGCGAACATACGCGATGAAAGCGACCGCGATGGCTTACGCATTGTAATTGAAATGAAGCGTGATGGTCAGCCCGCATTAACTTTGAATCAGCTTTTCAAACACACCGCAATGCAGGTTACGTTTGGTGTAATTATGCTTGCTCTTGTAAACGGCCAGCCGAAAGTATTAACGCTTCAGCAAATGATGCAGCATTTTCTTGATCACAGAATGGATGTTCTTATCAAAAGAACAAAATACGATCTTGATGCCGCAGAAAGACGCGCTCATATTTTAGAAGGGTATATAATTGCGCTCGATAACATAGATGCAGTGATTCAAACCATCAAGAAATCCAAAGACGTTGAGATTGCAAAAGCGAATTTGATGAAAAAGTTCAAGCTTTCCGAAATTCAGGCAAAAGCAATTCTTGATATGAGATTGCAAAGGTTAACCGGACTTGAACGACAGAAGATAGAAGACGAATACAAAGAGACGATTAAGTTTATTGAAAAACTAAAAGGAATTTTAACTAACGAGAAAAAAAGAAAACAGATAATTAAAGACGAACTTCTTGCTCTTAAAGCAAAATATGCAGATGAGCGCAGAACAAAAGTTGAGCGTGAATTAAAAGAATTTAAACTCGAAGACATTATAGCAGAAGAAGATGTTGTTGTAACGATTTCGCATCAAGGCTACATTAAGCGTTTTCCGGTTAGTGGATACAGAAGACAGGGACGCGGAGGAAAAGGTGTAACCGGCGCCGGAACAAAAGACGAAGACTTTATAGAACACATGTTTATTGCATCAACACATCACTACATTATGTTCTTTACAGATAAAGGAAAATGTTACTGGCTAAAAGTTCATGAAATTCCAGAAGGCGGAAGAGTCGCAAAAGGAAAATCAATTCTTAATCTTATTGAAAAAGACAAAGAAGAAAACATAACGGCATTCGTAACGGTAAAAGAATTTACCGACGACAGGTATGTGGTGATGGCAACAGAAAAGGGAACAGTCAAAAAAACCGTTCTGTCTGCATATTCCAATATCCGGCGCGGAGGAATTAACGCAATTAGTCTTGCAACAGGCGACCGTTTAAAAGAAGCAAAGTTAAGCGAAGGCAACAACGAAATAATTATAGGAACAAGAAATGGAATGGCGGCGAGATTTAACGAAAAAGATGTTCGCAATATGGGAAGAACTGCAACCGGTGTGCGAGGAATAAAATTAGGAAAAGGCGATGTTGTAATTGGAATGATTGTCGTTCGAAACGCTACAACATTAATGGTAGTTACTGAAAAAGGATTCGGAAAACGTTCGGAGATAGAAGATTACAGATTATCTCGACGCGGAGGCAAAGGTGTTATAACAGTTAAAACATCCGACAAGAATGGTAAATTAATTGCGATGAAAGAGGTAAATGATGCGGACGAACTTGTTATTATCACTACACAGGGAATGGTAATTCGCCAGGCAGTAAAAGAACTTCGTGTTATGGGAAGAAACACTCAAGGCGTTCGCTTAATTAAGTTAACAGGCAAAGATGAAATTGCGGACGTTGCACGCGTAATTCCGGAAGAGGAAGGCGAAGAATAAAATGGTTTTCATTCTGAGTCCCGATGTACCTGCCTGACGCAGGTAAATCAGGGAGAACTAACCCTAATCAAACAAAGACATATGGAAAAGGTAATTAGAAGAATTTCATTGAAAGAGAGACGCAACCTTGATCTTGAATACTGGCTTTCAAAAACGCCAGAAGAAAGGGGTTCTGCTATAGAAATTTTACGTCAACAATTTTACGAGACAGAAGATGGTAATACACCAAGACTTCAGAGAGTTATTAAATTTATTAAACGAGAACCACGTTGAGTATCTCGTCGTTGGAGCTTTTGCTCTTGGATTTTTGGGCTCACCAAGAAGCACAGGCGACCTTGACGTTTGGATTCGCCCAGACGAGATTAATGCCAAACGCATTATAAAAGCGCTAAATGATTTTGGGCTTGCATCCCTTGGCTATAAGGAGGCGGACTTTGTAAACAAAAACACGATTGTTCAACTCGGCGTTCAACCGGTAAGGATTGATATTTTTATGAATATCGACGGGGTAGAATTTGATGATGCTTTTAAAAATAGAAACACAGTGGAAAGCAAAGGAGTAATCATAAATTATATAAGCAAAGAAGATTTTATTAAAAACAAAAAAGCTACCGGAAGACTTAAAGACCTTGCTGATATAGAAAGTCTTGCATTAATTCGGAAATAAACAATGTCTCACAAAAATAAATTAGAATTCGACTCTAAATGTGTTCACGCCGGAAATGGTGAACATGAATTTGGTCCGGTTGTTCCGCCGATTTATCAAACATCTACATTTAAATTTGATTCTGCCGAACACGGTGCATCCTTATTTAAAGGCGAAGCGGACGGATATATTTACACGCGGATGAAAAATCCAACCATCGAAGCAATGGAAAATGCTCTTGCAGAACTTGAAGGGGGACACAAAGCTTTGGGATGCGCAAGCGGCATGGCGGCAATTAGCACAGTGTTTTTAACTTTGCTGGAAGCAGGCGATCACGTCGTCTGCAGTAAATCGGTTTACGGACCAACGTTAACGCTTCTGCAAAGCATTCTTGGAAAATATAAAGTTGAAACAACACCTGTTAACAGCGATGTAATAGAAGAAGTTGAAAACGCAATTAAACCAAACACAAAAATAGTATATGTCGAAACTCCCGCAAATCCGATGATTACGATTACAGACCTCGAAGCAGTCTGTAAAACTGCACATTCAAAAGGAGCGCTTGTTATTGTTGATAATACTTTTATGAGTCCGGCACTTCAGCAGCCGTTTAAATTTGGTGTTGATGTTGTTCTTCACAGCATGACAAAATTTTTGAATGGGCATGCCGATGTAGTTGCCGGAATTATTGTGGTAAAAGATGAAGAAATGTATTTGCGTATGAGAAAAGTTTTGAATCAACACGGCGGAGTAATTGATCCTTTCAATTCATTTCTTGTTCATCGCGGATTAAAGACGTTAGCAATTAGAATGGAAAAACACTGTATCAACGCTTTTAAGATTGCAGAGTATTTAGAAAATCATCCAAAAATAAAATGGGTTCGTTATCCAGGATTGAAAAGCCACCCGAATTATCAAGTTGGATTGAAACAGCATTTAAATTTTGGTGGAATGCTTTCTTTTGAATTAAAAGGCGGATTCGAAGCCGGAAAAATAGTAATGAACTCTGTTAAGTTGTGCACGCTTGCAGTTTCTCTCGGCGGAGTTGAGACGTTGATTCAACATCCGGCAAGCATGACACATCTTTCAATGGGAGAAACAGCGCGCAAAGACGCAGGAATTACAGAAGGGCTTGTTCGGCTTTCGGTTGGAATTGAAAACGCAAAAGATATTATTGATGATCTTGAACAAGCATTGCAGAAAATTTAATAAATCATTACTAAAACGAATAACTTATCCCCAGAGTCGGTATTAAACCGTATAAAAGATTTTCAACTACTTTTGGCAAACCAATTTCATCATATGCATATCGAATAGAAATTACATTCTTCCTTCCAAAGACATTCATCGCATCAATATAAATCTGTAAAGGCTTACCAAAAACATCAATTTCTTTAGTAATTCTCACATCAACTCTTTCGTAAGAAGGAAAATGACCCGAATTCTTGCTTGCAGAAATCCATTTGTAAATAAAACTCTTCGAATCATAAACAATGTTAGATGGAGTATATGCAAATCCGCTTCCACAAAAAGCGCGCAAGTTTATTGACCAGCCGGAACCAATATCATAAGATGAAACCGCAGACAGCGTGTGAGTTTGATCTGTATAGCGGGGAAAATATCCAAGATTATCTATCAAAGATTTTTCACGAGCTACAAGATAGCCATAGCTTAACCAAAAATTTATATTTCCAAAATTTACTGTAAATTGAAAATCAAAACCGGCGGCATATCCTTCGGAATTATTTTCCTTAGACGGATAGGAGAGAACACCATCGCTTCTTCTATTAACCGGAATTAATTCGGAATATGATTTGTAATATCCTTCGAGTTTTAGAGAAACATCATTGGAAAAATATTTTTCTGCACCGAGTATGTAATGAAAAGCTTTTTGAAAATTAGTGTTGTGCTCGGATGCGATGCTGGATTTAAGCTGGTTGAAGGAAGGCGGCTGGAAAAATATTCCCCATGCGGCTCGTAAGGTTAAATTATCCGAAGCTTTATAAGTTAAACTTGTGCGCGGGGAAACCTTTGCCCCTTTATTTAAATCAAAGTAATCGAATCGTAAACCCGAACTAAAAAACATCCGATCGGAAATTTGCCACGTCTGTTGAACATATCCTTCAATTCTGAAAGAAGAAGTATTTAAATGAGTTGTGTCGTTGTTAGATAAATTTGGCGGATAAATGGTTGTAGTGATTTCTGGAAATTTACTTGTGTTGGACACCAATGATTCTTTCTCGCTTAAATTTCGATCGTTTAAATAATTTATGTTTCTGTAAACCAATCCGGCTTTGAGAGATATGGATGAAGACGCTTGAAACATTATATCTTGCTTGACCGAAAAAGTTTTTATTACTAATTCTTCAAAACGATTTTTTTTATCGGAATAAACCGCCCAATATTGTGAGTAGTCCTTAAAATCATTTGTAGTAGTTCTTTCAAACAGCATGGATACATTATTATATTCGTTATAATACGAAAGAGTTGTTTCGGCAATAATATTTTTAGACAGCGTATTTGAAGATGTTGCAGATAAAAGGGTGTTCGAGAAATCAGAAACAGCCTCGGTATAGTCGTTCATCCTTTGCCTTGATAAAATATTCTTTCCGGATATTTTCCAATATGTGTTGGTGTATTTTGTTTCGTAAGTCGGTTCCTCATCTCCGTCATCTTTGGAATAAATAAAATAGAATTTTAGTTTGTTCAGCGGACTTAATGAATAATCAACTTGTCCTTGAACATCATAAAACGCTATATATATTGTCGAAGAGATTTTCAGCAGTCTTAAAAGATATTCAAGATAACTTTTTCTAAGCCCGAGTGTAAACGAGCCCATGCTGTCTATTGGCCCCTGACACAACAAAGACAAATCAACCATGCTAACGTCTGCTTTTGCTTTATAGTTATTCCTGTCGCCTGTGGAATAGTCAATACGCATAATAGAGCTTAAAGCATTTCCATATTCAGCACTAAAACCGCCCGCGCTAAAATCAATTTTATTAACCATATCAATATTAAATATCCCAACGCTTGCCATTTGCACTTCTTTGAAGTGGTATGGCTCGTTAACTTCAACTCCGTTTATAAGAACAAGATTTTCGTCTGTTGAACCTCCGCGCACATTTATTTTGGCGCTTGTTTCATTGTTGGCACTAACTCCCGGAAGCAGCTGAATAGACCGTAAAGCATCTTTTGTCATTCCGGTAAATATTTTTATTTGTTTGTTTTGAAGATTGGTTAAGCTTACCTCCTCTAAATTTTTTTGTTTTGAGTAAACACTTATTTCCTGAAGAAGATAGTTTAACGGAGAAAGCCTTATCGTAATTTCTTTTTGTTCAGCCGAAACAACAACTTTTTCTGTTATATAACTTACATAAGAAACGACTAAAATAGTTTCCCGGTTGCTTAATTCTATTGTAAAATTGCCGTTTAAGCCGGTGGCGGTTCCGGACTCAGACCCTTCAATTTGTATGGACGCATATATCAACGGCTCTCCGGTAACAGAGTCAATTACTCTTCCGCTTAAAAAATGTTTTTGTGCAATGGCAAGCTGTGAACAAAAAACAGCAGCAGCTATAAAAAAATATTTATTCATCTAAGCACAACGAAATCGTGTTAATGCAAAAATAACAAACGGATTTATTTGTATTAAACACAACATCAAACTATTTTTGCCGGAATCAAAACCTTGCCGGATAATAAATGAAATTAAAACTGCTTTGCACCTTGACAGCAATTGGATTTCTTATAAACAGCAATTTGGCCGCCCAGAAATCTACTTTGCCAATTCCGCTTAACATACAAAAAGCAATTGAAAAGAAAACCCGAACAGCCGATGGCAGACCGGGAATATATTATTGGCAGAACAGTTCGAACTATTTTATTAAAGCCGAGCTTGATCCAAAAAGCCGTAAAGTTTTCGGCGAAGAAAAAATTATATACTATAATAATAGTCCAGACACCCTCAAACAGCTGGTTATTAAACTCCTTATGGATTTATACAAGAAAGGCAACATGCGCGATTTCGAAATATCGCCAAATGTTATTACAGAAGGCGCCGGCATTAGCGGTATAACAATAGACGGAGTTGAAATTAAAATTGAAGAAAAAAAGAATTCTATAAAGAGAGAGGGAACGAATCTTTTTCTAAACCCCGTTAAACCGATTGCTCCTAAATCTCATTCCGAAATAAAACTTAACTGGAATTTCACTCTGCCAAACGAATCACAGGTCAGAATGGGAGCTTACGACAGTACAACTTTTTTTGCGGCATATTGGTTTCCGCAAGTTGCCGTGTATGATGATGTTGACGGATGGGACACAATAAGTTATACCGGACAAGTTGAAACATATAACGATTTTTCAAATTATGATGTTGAATTAACCGTTCCTAAAAACTTTTTAGTTTGGGCAACCGGCACACTTCAAAACCCGGAAGAAGTTTTTTCAACCGGGGTTTTAGAAAAATATAAAAAAGCATATTCTTCAAACGAAATTATAAAGATAGTTGCCGAAGCGGATTATCAAAAAGGATTAATAACCGTCGACAAAAACAAACTTATCTATAAGTTTAAAGCAGAAAATGTAATGGACTTTGCTTTTGCAACAAGCAATCATTATTTGTGGGATGGAAGCTCTTTGGTTGTTGACGAAAAGACCGGAAGAAAAACTTTTATTGATGCCGCTTATAATAAATCGGCAAAAGATTTTTACAATGTTGCTAATATAGCAAGGAAGTCTATACAAAGTTTTTCAACTCATATGCCCGGCGTTCCATTTCCTTATCCTAAAATGACAGTGTTCAACGGGCAGGGCGGAATGGAATTTCCAATGATGGTTAATGATTCTTCTGTTCCGGAACTTCAAGGAACCATTCACCTTACATCACATGAAATCTCGCACACTTATTTTCCTTTTTACATGGGAATTAATGAGCGCAAGTATGCGTGGATGGATGAAGGATGGGCTACAATGCTTCCGTTTGATTTTCAAACTGCAAATGCACCAGGATACGATCCAAGAAGCAGAAACACATTAAGCTATAATGATTTTGCCGGCAACGAACAAGATATTCCGCCGATGGTTTTGTCATACGACCTCAGAGGCGCATCATACAGAACTGCATCATATAGAAGACCGGGAGTTGCATATGAATTTTTAAGACAAACTCTTGGCGATGAAGTTTTCAAAAAATGTTTGCACGAATACATGAATAGATGGAACGGGAAACACCCTATTCCGTATGATTTCTTTTTTACATTTAACGAAACGGCCGGACAAAATCTTGACTGGTACTTTAAACCATGGTTCTTCGAAACAAAATACCCCGACTTAACTTTAACGGCTTCTAAAAAGAAAAACGGCAAAATCAACTTGAAAATATCGAACAAAGGAAAACTCCCCGTTCCAATATTAGTTAAGTTTTATTATGATGATGGAACAAGCGAAATAATTTTATTGAAAAATTCTGACATTTGGAAGAACGATAAAAACTATTTTGTTCAAAACTTTCAACCAAAAAAGAAATTACTCAAGATTGAACTTGGTACATCACAAATTCCTGATGTAAATTTGAAAGACAACGTTGTAAATCTAAAACAGTAATTTTATAACTTTATAAATAATTGTGCATCTAAATGCAAAACAAAATTGAGGCATTATGAAAAATATAATTGCACTACCAGCAAAAATCTTAACCGCATTGATTTTTGCTTTCTCGATAACATTAGCACAGAAATCTTCAGTTTACATTCCACGCAACATTATAAAAGCTTATGAAAAAGGAACTCGTTCCTACGATGGAAAGCCGGGACCAAATTATTGGATCAACAAAACGGATTATAAAATTCAAGCAGAAGTTTTTCCCAAAGAACATCTTGTTAAAGGAAAGGCTCAAATAAAATTTTATAACCAAAGCCCCGACACACTTAAACAAATAACTTTAAGATTGTACCAGGACATTAATAGAAAGGGAAATGCGCGCGAATCGCAAATATCACCAAATGATCTTACAGATGGTGTAAAAGTAGATACGGTTATTGTAAACGGTAAAGGCATAGCTCAAAACACGCGGGGCGGTGCGTGGCGCCGGGGAACAAATCTTGGATTTGGAATTTCATCCTCACCGCTTGCACCAAAATCATCTATTAATATAGAAATTAAGTGGAGCGTTATTATTCCCAAAGAATCGCGAATAAGAATGGGCGCTTATAATGATTCGACAATGTATGTTGCTTACTGGTATCCTCAAGTTGCAGTTTATGACGACATTGATGGCTGGGATCGAAGCAATTATAAAGGCGATGTTGAATTTTACAACGATCAAAATAATTTTGATTTGGAAATTACCGTCCCCGCAAAATATTTAGTTTGGGGAACCGGCGCTTATCAAAACTTACAAGAAATTCTTAAACCGGAAATCTATGAAAGATATAAAGAAGCTCAAGAATCTGATGGCGTTATTAGAATTGTAGGCGAAGAAGATTTAAAAAACGGCGTAACATTAAAAAATGAAAAAACAACATGGAAATTGAAAGCAGAAAACGTAACAGATGTTTCTTTTGCCGTCGCCAACTCTTATGTGTGGGATGGAATAAGCGCAGTTGTTGATGCCAGCGGAAGAAGAGTATTAACTGATGCAGTTTATCCGATAAAGTCTAAAAGCTGGCAAGAAGTTGCTAACTATGCGAAACTTTCAGTTGAAAATCTTTCGAAGCTGTGGCCGGGCGTTCCGTTTCCATATTTTAAAATTACTGTCTTTAACGGCGAAACCGCGGGCGGCGGAGGAATGGAAATGCCGATGATGTGTAATAATGGAATGTCGGGCACTGCTGCCGGACAAGCTGGCGTAACTCTGCACGAAATTGCTCACAACTATTTTCCATTTTATATGGGGACTAACGAAATTAAATATGCGTGGATGGATGAAGGCTGGGCAACATTTTTTACTTCTGCAATGCTGAATAATCTTGTTCAGGGTGCCGATGAATTTTCTGGAAACGTGGCTGGTGTTGGAAGAATGATGGGAACAGAATTGGACCTGCCGATGATTACCCCATCATTTACAGGCGGACCGATGAATTCTTTTAATTCATACTCCAAAGCATCTATTTCCTATTATGTTCTTAAAGATATTCTTGGCGATGGATTATTTAAGAAAGCGTTGCACGAATATATTAACAGATGGAACGGAAAACATCCAACACCATGGGATTACTTCTTTACTTTTAACGATGTTGCAAAAGAAGATTTGAGCTGGTTCTGGAATTCATGGTATTTTGAAAGAGGATTCCCGGACTTGGCGCTGAAAAATGTTTCAGTTAAAAAAGGTAATTCTGAAATAGTTGTAGAAAAAATCGGCAATGTTCCGGTGCCGGTATGTTTGGTGGTTACTTATGCAGATAAAACAACTGAAGAGATTAACAAAAGCACGTCTCTCTGGAAAACCGGAAGTAAAGAATTGAAAATAAACTTCAAACCGGCAAAAGAAATAGCTAAGGTTGAAATAAACACAAAACTTGTTCCGGATTCAAACAGCAACAACAATGTATTTGAAATAAAAAAGAGTAAATAAATTTATGAGGACGGCTCAATAGTAATTTTCAATAATTTGATCAGCGATAATCCGTTTAATCTGTGTGCTATTTTAAAATAATAATTACTTTTGAGCCATCCCCGCATTGTTTAATATCATTGTTACTTTCCAAATAGATTCATAAACTTGCCAAAGAAATTTCTGAAAGGTAAAAGTTGATTAAAAAATTATTATTGTTCATCTCGCTCTTTGTTTTTTGCGCCGCAGTACTATATGCACAGGATATAATTAAAAAAGGAAACAGCTTTTATCTTTCAAACACGGTAGTTGTAAAATTCAAAACGAATGCTCCTTCAAATTCTCCAACGTTGAATAAATCGTTTTCTAATTTTTCAAACGGCAGATTAACCCGGCTTTTCCCCCAACAAGCAAAGTTGAACAAGGGCGAAGAATCGTTAAGCAGAATATATTTATTCGAATATAATTCACCCGAAGATCCAATTGATGCAGCTGCAAAATTATCTAAACGCGCAGATGTTGAATGGGCTGAACCCAAATACATCCAGACGGTCGCATTTACGCCAAACGACTCACTCTTTATACTGCAAAAAAATTTAGAAAGAGTTAAAGCTAAAGAAGCATGGGATATTGTTAAGGGAGACACAACTGTAATTATAGCAATTGTTGATACCGGAGTTGATTACACCCACCCGGATTTGATAGGCAATCTATGGTACGAACAGGGAAATTTTGTGGGCTATGATTTTGGCGGATTAGACGGAACGCCAGACAACAATCCGTCCGAAGATTATTCAGCTCAAAACAAATATCACGGAACCCACGTTGCCGGAATTGCCTGTGCGGTAACAAATAACAACTACAAAGGAATTGCTTCGCTGGGATATAATTGTTCATTTCTTCCGGTAAAAGTAGCCCGCAGCGATAAGCGAGATGCCAATGGATTGCCATATATTTATTACGGCTACGAAGGAATTAAATATGCTGCCGATCATAAAGCAAATGTAATAAACTGTAGTTGGGGCGGGCCGGATTATTCCAACCTTGGCCAGGAAACAATTAATTATGCTTTATCAAAACAATCACTTGTAGTTGCAGCCGCAGGAAACAACAGCGAGCTTGCAAATTTTTATCCGGCAAGCTACAAAGGAGTTTTAAGTGTTGGCTGGCTGCAAACCGACAACGATACAATTTCTGTAGCGGCTAATTATGGAAGAACGGTTGATGTCTTTGCGCCGGGGAGTTTGATTTTATCAACATGGCAAAGAGGAAATCCGTTTGCACTGCAGTATAATGCTATCAGCGGTTCTTCAATGTCGTCTCCATTAGTTGCTGGTTTGGCCGGATTAATATGGGCACAATTTTCAAATCCATATACGCGAACGCCGCTACAGGTTGCAGAACAAATTAGAGTTACAGCCGATGATATTGAACAATCAAACAAAAGCACATATAAAAATTTATTGGGACGCGGAAGAATTAATGCTTATAGAGCAGTAACCGAGACAAACACAAAATCCATTCGCGCTACCGATGTTAAGTTTATAGACGAAGGGAATAAAAACGGAAGGCTTGAATCCGGCGAGGAAGTTTCAATTCAAGTAACATTTACAAACTATTTATTACCTGTCTCTAATATCAACGTTCAGATGGTTAGCGATGATAATTCTGTAAGTCTAATAAATCAAAATTTTAGTATTAATCAAATGGCCGCGCTGGACACCGTTAATAATCTATCAAATAAATTCAGATTCAAAATACAACCAAACGCGCCACTGAATTACGAACTTAATTTTCTTTTAAAATTTACAGCTAACGGCTATTCAGATTTTCAATGGATAAGTACGCGTATCAACACGACCTTTGAAACACATAACATCGGCAGAATTTCGATGAGTGTAACAAGCAAAGGAGCTCTTGGTTTTAATGATTATCCGAACAATCAGGAAGGTGTTGGATTTAAATTTAACGGCGGCGATAACCTGCTGTTTGAAGGCGCATTAATGTATGGAACCTCTTCAACAACATTAATGGATGCCGCAAGAGTTACTTCAAAACAAAGCACCGATTTTATTGCCACCACTCCGATGAAATTTGTTTTTTCTAATCAACAAGAACAAGCCGGCATTACAACATTTATCGATAAAGGTGATTTGGGAATTGAAACAAACCTTTCAACTTATACATATTCATCACCGCAGGATGATAACTATATTATTCTAAAAACGAATTTGAAAAACAATACAGCCAACACAATAAATAATCTTTATGTAGGTTATTACTTCGATTGGGATTTGCCTGCCGATAATCCCCAAAAGGATTCAACCTATTATAACAGCACATTTAATCTTGGGGTTGTAGTGGATAAATCAAATGCCGTAAGCACATATGTGGGAGCTGCGTTGATTTCTTCAAACACACAAAATCAATTTGGTTATTATCCGATAGACAACAACGCCACGGCTGGTGATGTAATATTAAACGATAACAATGGTTTTAGCGATGCAGAAAAATGGATTTCGCTTTCAAGGGGCACAAGCAACCAGCTTTTAAAATCAAGCGATGTATCATTTGTAATTTCGGGAGGTCCATATTCAATTCAATCAACAAAGTCTATTGATGTTGGTTTTGCAATTGCCGCCGGCTCAACCTTTAACGAACTGGTTAATGCTATAACGCAGAGCAAAATAAAATATCCAGACGTTCGAACAGATATTAAAGAAGAAAAAAACATTCCATCTGAGTTTAAACTTTTTCAGAATTATCCTAATCCGTTTAACGGTGAAACGGTTATAAGCTGGCAGATAGCTGTGAGCAGTTATGTAACTTTAAAAGTTTATGATTTATTAGGAAGAGAAATTGTAACTCTTGTAGATGAATTCCAAAATACCGGCATTCATAATTCAACACTCAAAACCCAAGATTTAATGCTTCCAAGCGGTGTATATTTTTATCAATTGCGCACGGGTAATGCTTCGTTAGGCGCGGGGCGGGATTTTGTAGAAACGAAGCGAATGATATTGTTGAAGTGAAAAATTATTTTTGAGGTCCAACAAAACTTAATCTAAAATTAATAACTTCGGGACGGCTGCCTGTTCTAACGGGCGGCCCCCAGCCTCCAACTCCGCACGAAACATAATAATGTGTATGTTTATCTATTCCATATCCCCATGATAAATCATAAATCTTTTCGATAATAAAATTTAACGGCCAGAGCTGTCCGTAATGTGTGTGCCCGGAAAATTGTAAATCAATTCCATTGTCTTTTGCTTCAGTTAATCCGAACGGTTGATGATCCATTAAAATCATCGGAAGTGATTTATCAGCATCGGCAATTAATTCTTTCAAATTATTTCTAAGCTTTCCGGTAAATTGTTTTATTGATCGATCTTCTCTGCCTATAACGTAAAATGAGTTATCAATTTTTATTTTATCATCTCGCAGAACATTGATTTGATGATCAACTAAATACTTGCACGCAGCTTCAACGCCGCCAATGTATTCGTGGTTGCCGGTAATTGCGTAAACACCGTATTTTGATTTTAACTTAGTAAGTTCATCCCCTACATTATATTTCAGAACAGATGCTAAATCTTCATCGATAATATCGCCGGCAAGAAGAATAATATCAGGCTCAATTTTATTTATTCTTGAAACCAGATGATTTAGGAAAACTCTTCCGTTGATGGCTCCTAAATGCAGATCGGAAGCCATTACAACATTTAGTGATTTAAGATAGCCCGCAGTTTTATGAATTTTAGCCTTGTATGTTTTTGTAATGAACATTTTTGTGTTTATAAAACCCCCGAAAACAGAAACGGTAGAAAGAATAAAAATAATTAACGCAGTAATACGTTTTGTCTTTTCAATGTTCTTAGTAAGAAATGCAGGAAAAAATGGAAGGATAAAATTTGTAAGCCGGAATAAATCGACAATTAGAATTAGTAAGAGCAGGTAAAACATATAAGCAATCCAAAACGAACCAATCCAAATAAGCGATTCTGTTAAAAAACTTACAGATAGGCGTTCAAGGAATCTTCCGGCAAAAAAAGAAACCGCGGCAAATATTGTACATGCAAGAAAAAAAGTCTTTTAATATTCCGGAATTACTGCAAGCGCACGGCGGATAATGTAAAAATTGATTAACCCGTATACTGTAAAAACAATTCCAAAGAAAAATATCTGTTGTGAGAGCTTCATTTATAAATATGTAACGAAACTTGTTTTATATAACCAAGTTATGAATTTGCTGCCACCAAATCTAATGCTATTTGTTTGCTCTATGAAGAAAAAATCTTCTTCATCCGCTCAATACCATCTTCAATAATATTTACAGGAGTAGTTGAAAAAGAGAATCTAATGTTATTAACAAAATAATTACCGAAACAGGAGCCGGAAACAGTTGCAATTCCCTCTTTGAACAGAAGTTTATAAATGTAAAGTTTTCTTTCTTCATCACTAATATTGTTCGGGGTGAAAGCAGAAAAATCCGGAAAGAAATAAAATCCGCCGGATGGCTTAGTGGTTTTCAATCCATCGATTTGAGTCAGCCCCTCATAAAAAACATCTCTTCTTTTTTGGAATTCGGCAACCATATTATTAATTGCTTTTTCACTTTCTTCACGGTTGTTCAGTGCTTCTGCGGCTGCGTGTTGAAGAAAAGTTGTAACGCCAGCAGTTTGTGTATAGTTGCCAAGCTTTAAAAGTTTTGGAATTTGTGTATTGCGGGTTACAAGGTATCCCAGTCTCCAGCCGGTCATTGCATATGTTTTTGATAATGTAAAAGTGCTGATAATATTATCGTACTCAAGCGAAGTTGGACTAAAATGTTTCGCCCCGTCGAAAACAACGGCTTCATATGCTTCATCCGAAATCAAAAAAGCACCATGCTTTAAACAAAGCTCTACAACTTTTACAACTTCTTCTTTCGAGAAAAGTTTTCCTGTAGGGTTTTGCGGAGTATTTAGATAAAAGAATGCCGCCCCCTCAAGAGCCTTATCGAGAAGCTCGAAATTAATACCAAAATCATTTTCGAGAGGAACTTGATGAAAGTTTGTAGTGCAATAAGGAACAAAATTTTCGAGAACACAGCTCCAGCAAGGTGCAAAGCCAACTCCTTTTTTGCCTTCAAATAATTTGAACGATAACTCGAGAGCTTCCTGCCCGCCGTATGTGCAAACTACATTATCACGGTCAATTTTGGCTGCATTATTAAAATATTTTAATTTATTGATGATTGCATCTTTGAACACGTCTTCTCCACCGGACTTTGGATATTTAGTGTAACCGCTGTCCAAAGCTTTCTTAGCGGCATCTTTAATAAACTGAGGGGTTTGAAAATCAATTTCTCCGCGTTGAAAAAGAATAAAATCCCTTCCGGTTTCCGTTTTGAATTCCGGAGCTTTTTTACGCACCTCTTCGCTGATGCTTACAATTGGTGATAAACGAACATTAAGCAGAGATTCGCTGAATTTATATGCCATAATAAACTCCTCTTAGTAATAAAAAGAAAAAAAATGGTTGGTTATAGTAATTGGGAGTTCAAAGTAAAATAAAATAACAATTACTTCAAGCGAAGCAGAAAATATTATTGAATTTTTTTTCAAAAAAAATGAGCGGCATTTTATTGTCAAAAGCCGCTCAAAGAATATAGCACATTACATAATTGTCGTTAAATTAGAAACCGGTACTTGAATTAATATCAACCCTATCATTCACTTTCGAAGTATTTTTAAAGTTATTGAAATTAAAACTAAATGTTATGTTGAATACAGGAGCTTCGGGTTTAACATTTATATAAATATCTGTTCCCGGACCAGCATTGCTTAAGATATTAACTTTGCCCGTGTTAAATAAATTTTGAGCAGAAGCAGTAACAATTAAGCTCTTATCAAACAATTCTTGACGAACAGATGCAGAGAAAATAGTTATTGGATCTAAATTGCCCTGTAGTGTAATTTGACGGCCGAAGTAATTCAAATTCAACTGTACGCGTGTAGCGGCTGATAAATAAACTGTTGTTCTTAATCTTGTGTTCCAGAGAAAATCATCGGTCTTATAATTAACGCCGGAGATATTTCCTTCCAAACCGCTTTGGAAAAGATTCAACGCCGGCTCTAATCTAAACCAAACCGCTATTGGTAAGCTTGCAGTTAGTTCAGAGCCGACTGCATAAGTTTTTGCAACATTACCAAACGATAGAATAATTCTTCCATCACTTCCAATTATTGAAGTTTGGGTAATATTATTATTTGAATTTCGGTAATATGTTTGTGCAGAAATAAAAACTCCGCTGGCAAAAGTCTTTTGATAATTTAATTCGTATGAGTTTATTAATTCCGGAGAAAGGTCGGGATTTCCGACTACATAAGCGTAAGAATCTGAGTAATTGGGGAAAGGATTTAAGAAGCCTTCATTTGGCCGCGTAATTCTTCTGCTGTAGTTAAATTGAATCTGCTGACTGGCATCAATCTTTTTCAACAAATTAACGGAAGGAAAAAGATGTGTTTGATTGTAGCCAAAATCTTTGTTAAGAGTTTTTTGTTTGAACAATCTATCGGTTTGCTCTGCGCGTAATCCCAATTGATAATCAACACCAAGCGGTTCAATAGTATTTGAGTACGTAGCAAATGCCGAATAAATGTTGTTTCTAAAATCATATTGATTTGTATAAACCGGATTCAGCTCCCAGCTGTTTGTTGTCCAATTGAAAACTTTATTTCCGAAATCGAAAGTTCTGTATGCAAGATTAGCTTGAATTCCGGCTTCAAGCTTAGAAACATCGCTGAACTTGTATGTATAATTTAATTTCAGCCTGCTGTCTTTTCGGTTAACATCATTTGTAAAATCTTTTGTTGCCGGGTTGAGTGAACGATTTTCAAATTTTGAATCGGTTGTATATTCTTTGCTAAGTCTATCTTGATCCTGAGATACATTTGCGTAAACGGCTTCAAAAGAAAGTTCATCGACCTTTGGCTCAAATTGGTGGTTAAAGTATAAAACAGATTGAAAGTATCGTGCTGAAATATCTAATGTCTCAAAATTTGTTGTGTAATTAATTGCCGGCAGAAGAATGTTTTGTTGATCTTTAGCATCAAGAATAAAGTTGCCAAGCATATTAAATCCGCCATATGTAGTAGTTAATGATAATCCGGTTGCGGGACTAAAATTATATTCTATTCCGCCTTTGCCGGAAAAATTTTGTCTTCCGAACAATTGCCGTATGTATGCATTAGTATGAGTAGAAGAAATGGGAGTAGTTGAATATCTATCGTAAATTTGATCGTTAACGTTGCTGTTTTTTCTGTAATCGCCTGAGGCATTTAACCCCAAACCGTTAAGTCGATAATTTATAGATGCATCGCCATTGTATTTATCTCTTGAGCCAACTCCGCCGTTAACAACGCCGGATGTATTGTTCATAACAATTGTTTTGGTAACAATGTTAATTATTCCGGACGCTCCTTCGGCATCATATTTTGAGGATGGG